>Ga0213922_1000094_pt1 | contig 53849 bp, 55 predicted proteins | sample McNCre2917MG_FD_165060 | JGI IMG/M metagenome (GOLD analysis project Ga0213922, IMG submission 165060) | Freshwater microbial communities from McNutts Creek, Athens, Georgia, United States - 29-17 MG | ecosystem: Environmental > Aquatic > Freshwater > Creek | place: USA: Georgia | collected... | reverse complement strand
TTTAAATAAGTTCTAAGTATGCCAAATAATTGAAGCAATAAAAAAAGCCCTTCAAATTCATGAAGGGCTTAATTTAATATTTGGTTGCGGGAGTAGGATTTGAACCTACGACCTTCGGGTTATGAGCCCGACGAGCTGCCAGACTGCTCCATCCCGCGTCTGAGAAGTGAAACTATATCAGGTAAAACCCTAAATAGCAAGGTTTATTCTATCCTGGGGTTTAACGGTGATTTCTGTACTCCGGTGCGGGGATTTCAATACCAGCAAGTTCAAATGCAGTCTTGATCTCTCCTAATAAAGCGCGTCGAATCGTATTTTGGTCTTGAGCGACGACTTTCATACGCGATTTGATCATTACAGCGAAATCACCTAATTGATCGACGCCGGCAATCTCAATGTCTTCTAAAATCATATGGCTATATTGTGAGTTTTGACGAAGCTTTTCAGCAACAGCCTTAATCGTGGCATAAACCTGTTCTAAGTTTTCTTTATAAGCCACACCAATATCAACCACTGCATAAGCAAAAGTTCTACTCTTATTAGTCACTAAATTGATGTAACTATTGGGGATGTAGTGAACAGCACCCTCATAATCACGAAGCCTAACGTAGCGCAAAGTAACTTCTTCCACGACACCTGATTTATTGCCAACCTCTACGATGTCGCCTTGTCTAATTTGATTTTCAATAATCATGACAAAACCAGTAAAGTAATCTTTCACTAAGCTTTGTGCGCCAAAACCAACAGCAATACCAGCGACTCCCGCCGTTGCCAAGATAGGGGCAATCGAAAACCCCAAGGACGACAGGGTGAGCATGATGGCTACAACCCAAATAATGACGGAGACAATATAGCGTGATACTCGAGCTAATGTTTGCACACGTTTTTTATCTTCAATACTTTGGGATCTCTGGCGAAGATGTGTTTCTAAAGCCTTGGTAAGCTTGTTGGCTAGAGCTTTGAGGCTGATAGCCAATAACACAATCAGAATTATCTGAATGGTTGGAACCATTAAATCAACCCAGTTTTGTAGATACTCTAAATTCCACTGCCTTAATAGATGGTCTAAAACTTTTTTCATACCCAAAGTATATGGGCTAAGCAAAAAATGTGTGAGAATTTGCCCATGAAAAATGATCTTTCTTTCGCTAAATTGGTGGCCAATGGCGTTTATTCGGTTGATACAGGCTTTGAGCGTGAAAAGTTCGACGCGAGTTACTTAATAGTTGAGGGCAGGGTTGCTGCATTTGTAGATGTTGGAACTAATTACTCAGCTCCTAGACTCATCCAAACATTAACGGAGTTGGATTTAAGCCCCAATGATGTGCGATATATCATCCTGACCCACATTCATCTAGATCATGCAGGTGGGGCAGGAGAAATGATGCGCTTATGTCCTCGTGCTGAATTAGTTGTTCACCCTCGCGGTGTGCGTCATATGATTGATCCAACAGCTTTGAGATCTGGTGCTGTGGCTGTTTATGGTGAGGAGTCTGTGCAAGCAGCCTATGGTGTTTTGATGCCAATAGAAGCGTCACGAATTACAGAAGCAAGTGAGGGATTTGAAATTTCTTTGGGGCAACGTCTGTTGAAATGTTTAGATACGGCGGGCCATGCAAAGCATCATATTGCCATTTGGGATGCCAAATCTAAAGGAGTATTTACTGGCGATACTTTTGGTTTGTCTTATAGAGAGTTTGATACAGAAAAAGGTGGTTATGTGATGCCTACAACAACCCCCATTCAATTTGACCCTATTGCTTTAAAAGACTCCGTTACAAGAATTGCCGCTCTCTCACCTGATTGTTTATTTCCCACTCACTTTAGCCGTGTTAACGATGTTCAAAGACTCAAATCATTATTTATTGAGCAGTTAGATGAAATGGTTTCATTAGCTAAGGCATTACAAAACGATGCTCATCGCCATGAGAATCTTAAAAATGGTTTGCTGAATATTTATGCCAAGCACCTCAAAGAACATGGTTGCCAGCTTTCTAAGGATGAAATCGGCGATTTTCTTAAAATTGACCTAGAATTAAATGCCCAAGGTATTGAGGTTTGGCTTGATAAAGCTATCTAAAAAAATAGAGGCTTGTAATGCCGCGCATATAATCAAAATGTGTGCTTTGCAAGAGCAATTAGCAACCATTAGTAAGATAAATATGGATGCTCCTCTAGGGTTAATAATTTAAATATGACTATGATTAAAAAATGGCTATTAGGTGTTTTGATTGTGACGCCTTGCTTCGCTTTGGCAGGCTCTGCTGAGCTTGCTGAATTAGCTGATATCGATGTCCGTCAAGAGCAATTAAACCTTAAAAAGGACTGGGCTAGATACCGCTTAGAAAAAAAGCAACACGAGTGTTATGACAAATTCTTTACTAGCTTCTGTTTAGATCATGCTCGCCTAGATTACCGTGCGGAAATTAAGGCCATTAGAGAGCAAGAGATTCCCATGCATGATAGACAACGTCTCTTGAAATCAATCATCAAAGATGAAAATGATAAAGAGCGGATTGCCCAAAGAGAAAGTGCTGAAAAAGCAGCTAAACGAGAAGAAAACATAAAAGCTTTCGAGAAAAAGCAGGCAGATGAAGCTGCACGCGAAGCAGAATCTGCTAAAAAGAAAGCGAATGCTGATCAACGAGCAAAAGAAAATAAAAAGGCCAGTCCTTTCTAATGGCAAAAGCTAAGTCTATTTATATTTGCCAATCATGCGGCGGCATGTCTGCTAAATGGCAAGGGCAATGTCCTAATTGTGACGCTTGGAATACATTAGAAGAATCTGTTGAAGAAAAGACATCGACAAACAGATTCCAAAGTTTGGCCAAAGCAGCGCCTAAACAAAAGCTCTCAGCAATTGAGGCTGAAGATTTACCTCGCACAAGCACCGGCATTGATGAGTTTGATCGTGTTTTGGGAGGCGGGTTGGTAACTGGAGGGGTTGCTCTAATAGGTGGTGATCCTGGTATTGGTAAGTCAACTTTATTGCTTCAGGCTCTTTCTGTCATGAGCGCTAGAGGCGATTCAGTTTTATATATTAGCGGTGAAGAATCTGGTGCACAAATTGCATTAAGAGCCAAGCGTCTTGGAATTCAAGCACCAGATCTAGAAGTGTTAGCTGAAATTCAGTTAGAAAAATTATTGCTGACAATTGAATCCAATAGGCCAACTGTTGTTGTAGTGGATTCAATTCAGACCATTTATTCAGAAGCATTAACTTCTGCGCCAGGCTCAGTTGCACAGGTTAAAGAGTGTGCAGCTCAGTTAACTAGATTGGCTAAAGCCACCGGTGTTTGCATGATCATGGTGGGGCATGTTACGAAAGAGGGCAATCTGGCAGGACCCAGGGTACTAGAGCATATAGTCGACACTGTTTTATATTTTGAAGGTGATACACACTCTTCATTTAGATTGGTTCGTGCTTTTAAAAATCGATTTGGGGCTGTTAATGAGTTAGGTGTTTTTGCCATGACAGATAAGGGGCTTAAAGGGGTCGCAAATCCGTCCGCCTTATTCCTATCTCAACATGAGCAAACGGTTCCTGGTTCTTGTGTTCTTGTCACACAAGAGGGTAGCCGTCCTTTACTAGTTGAGATTCAAGCGCTTGTTGATACAGCTCATGTACCCAACCCTAGACGTTTAGCCCTAGGACTCGAGCAGCATCGGTTAGCTATGTTATTAGCTGTATTACATCGACATGCTGGGATTGCTTGTTTTGACCAAGATGTTTTTTTGAATGCAGTAGGTGGTGTCAAGATTAGTGAACCAGCTGCCGATTTAGCTATTTTGCTGGCAATTAGCTCATCCTTAAAAAACAAGGCGCTGCCTAAAACATTAATTGTTTTTGGAGAAGTTGGTTTGGCTGGCGAAATTAGACCATGTCCAAGAGGTCAAGAGCGCTTAAAAGAAGCGGCTAAACTTGGATTTACGCTAGCGATTATTCCAAAAGCTAATGCCCCTAAAGCAGCCATTTCCGGTATCAAAATTATGGCGGTTGATAGAATCGACGAAGCTATAGATGCTGCGAGAAATCTTTAATCGATGTGGGATTTATAAATCTTCACTTTGTATTAGTAACACTTGATCATCTCCCGCTGAGACTTCCAACCAAGTCACTCTGATTTCTGGGAAAGCAGCGATGAAATTAGAAGCCTCGTTGCCAATTTCTAATACCAAGGCACCATCTTCTGAAAGATACTCTTTGGCATTAGTAATAATGCGTCGGATGATATCCATACCATCTGAACCTCCAGCTAAGGACATCTCTGGTTCAGCGTGATATTCCTTAGGCAAATTAGCCATGGTTTGGGCATTAACATAGGGTGGGTTGCAGATAATCAAATCAAACTTCTGACCTTCAGAGGGTGTTGGGATATTTTCAAAAAGATCACCTTGATAAACCTCAATTTGTTCTGTCAGGTTATGTCGATCTAAATTTTTAGCCGCTAATGAAAGTGCTTGCAAGCTGAGGTCAGTTGCTGAAACCTCTACATCTGGGCAAGAAAGAGCCATCAAAATGGCTAAAGAACCATTTCCAGTGCATAAATCCAATACTTTGCCACTAGGTGGTAACCAAGGCTCTAAATGACCATCAACAATTAGTTCGGCAATAAATGATCTTGGAACAATACTGCGCTCATCGCAATAAAAAGGCACTCCCATTAACCAAGCCTCACCCAAAATATAGGCAAGTGGTTTTCTAGTTGTGATTCGTTCATCAGCCCACTGATCGATCTTATCTTTAATGTCTTGTGAAATGGTGCTATCTAAGGCATCTAATGTGTCTTCAGGAGGATAACCAAGTGCTGTGGATATGATCCACAATGCTTCACTTTCTGCATTAATAGCTCCATGGCCATAGCTTAGGCCTGCAGCATCTAATTTTTTCGTAAGATCTTGCCAAAGACTTTCTAGCTGGTAGGAAGTACTCATAGAGTTAAGCAATGAGTTTTTCTAGAACACCTTTATAGATGTTCTTAAGAGGTTCTATATCAGCCAATGCAATATGCTCATCAATTTTGTGAATACTTTCATTGCGCGGCCCAAATTCAACAACTTGAGGGCATATCTTGGCAATAAATCTGCCATCGCTAGTACCACCCGTAGTAGATAGTTCAGCAGCAATACCAGTGGTTTGTTGAATAGATAACTGAAGGGCTGCTGATAAATCACCAGGTTCAGTTAAAAATGGTTCGCCTCCCAAATTCCAGTTAATCGCGTATTGAAGTTGATATTTTTTTAAGATATCTTCAAGTCTATTTTTCAAATTATCAGCAGTGCTTGCTGTTGAGAATCTAAAGTTAAAGTCAATGACAACCTCACCAGGAATGACATTCGTAGCGCCTGTACCTGCATGGATATTAGACACCTGCCATGTTGTAGGAGGGAAGTGATCATTCCCCTGATCCCACGTAACTGAAGCGATTTCAGCTAAAGCTGGCGCCATTAAATGAATCGGATTTTTAGCAAGGTGAGGGTAGGCAATATGCCCTTGAACACCCAACACTTTTAGTTTGCCTGATAGAGAACCACGACGACCATTTTTGATAGTGTCCCCTAGCTTATCTACAGATGTTGGCTCGCCAACAACGCAATAATCTAAGCGCTCACCACGTTTTTTTAATTCATTGCAAACAATGACGGTACCATCATGTGCAGGACCTTCTTCATCACTAGTTAAAAGAAATGCAATCGATCCCTGATGATTAGGGTGATGACTGATAAATTCTTCTGTAGCAACAACAAATGCTGCTAAAGAAGTTTTCATATCAGCTGCGCCACGGCCATACAAAAAACCATCTTTATGGGTTGGCGTAAAAGGATCCGAGGACCATTTCTCTAATGGACCTGTTGGTACGACATCCGTATGCCCAGCAAAACTTAATAGTTGACCATCTTTTCCCTTGCTACCACGCTTAACTGCCCAAAGATTAGTGACTCTGAAATGATCGGGGCCACTAACAATAGTTTCACATTCAAAACCTAAAGGTTTGAGGCGGTTAGCAATCAACTCTTGGCAACCACCATCTGCTGGTGTTACAGAATGTTGAGAGATGAGAGCTTCGGTAAAAGCAAGGGTTGGATGTTTAGTCACAGATAATCTTTATAAATAGTAGCTTAATCACGTAGTAAATCATTGATAGCTGTTTTAGCGCGAGTTTGAGCATCTACCTTTTTAACAATAACTGCCGCATATAAGCTGTATTTGCCACAAGCAGATGGTAATGAGCCAGGAACAACAACTGAGCCTGCTGGTACGCGACCATAATGAACTTCCCCAGTCTCACGATCATAAATTTTGGTACTTTGACCAATATAAACACCCATCGACAATACGGCATTTTCTTCGATCACAACACCTTCAACAACTTCTGAGCGCGCGCCGATGAAACAGTTATCTTCAATAATCACTGGGCCAGCTTGAACAGGTTCAAGCACGCCACCAATACCTACACCACCTGATAAGTGCACATTTTTACCAATTTGGGCACAAGAACCTACAGTAGCCCATGTATCAACCATGGAACCTTCATCAACATAAGCACCAATATTGACGTAAGAAGGCATGAGAACCACATTTTTACCAATAAAAGAGCCGCGACGAGCTGTTGCAGGTGGAACAACACGGAAACCACCCTTAGCAAAGTCTTCAGCGGTGTAATTAGCAAACTTCGTAGGCACTTTGTCGTAAAACTGCGGGAAGCCGCCTTGACCGTTAGCAGACATAACTTGGTTATCTTCTAGTCGGAAAGAGATTAAAACAGCTTTTTTAACCCATTGATTAACATGCCATTTACCAACTGATTCACGCTCAGCAACACGAATAGATCCATCATTTAAGCCAGCTAATACTTGAGTAACTGCGTCGCGCACAGCTGCAGGAGCTGCAGAAGGGGATAAGTTAGCGCGATCTTCCCATGCTTGGTCGATAATGTTCTGTAACGTTGTCATAAATTCTTTTTCCTTTAAAAATACTATCTATTAGTGCATGATTATATCGGTCAGACTCAGGAAGTGCTCCTAAGTCCTCGCCCCTTGGTATCATCTCAAGATTGACATAAAAGAAGTAAGCCGTGCGACTCAAATCTATCAAACTTTCAGGATTTAAATCCTTCGTAGACCCTACTCATTTCGAGCTTCCAGGCCAATTAATTGGTGTTGTAGGCCCAAATGGATGTGGTAAATCTAACATTATCGATGCCGTTCGTTGGGTTTTAGGAGAGTCACGTGCTAGTGAGCTTCGTGGCGAATCCATGCAAGACGTTATTTTTAATGGTTCTGGCCAAAGAAAACCTGCTGGGCGCTCCAGCGTTGAATTGATTTTTGATAACACAGACGGTCGCGCCGCCGGTCAATGGAGTACTTTCGCTGAATTGTCAGTTAAGCGTGTATTGACTAGAGATGGTGCTTCAAGCTATTACATTAATAATCAGTCCGTTCGCCGCAAAGATATCCACGATATGTTCTTGGGCACCGGTTTAGGCCCACGAGCCTATGCGATTATCGGTCAGGGCATGATTTCTAGAATCATTGAAGCTAAACCAGAAGAGTTACGTATTTTCTTGGAGGAAGCTGCTGGTGTTTCTAAATATAAAGAACGTCGCAAAGAAACAGAGTCTCGCCTCGAAGATACAAGAGAGAATCTAACGAGAGTAGAAGATATTTTGCGTGAGTTAACGCAAAATTTAACGAAGTTAGAAGGGCAAGCAGAAGTAGCGGAGAAATATAAACACCTCCATCTACAAATGACTGAGCAGCAACAATTGCTATGGTTAGTTAGACAAACGGAAGCAGGAAAAGAGCAAGAAAAATTTGCCAATTCTATTCGTGATGCTCAAGTTCAACTGGAAGAGCAAACTGCTAAATTGCGGCATGCTGAAGCAGAGTTAGAAGAACTAAGAGCAGCACACTATGCATCACAAGATACTGTATCTGCAGCTCAAGGCGAGCTGTACGAAGTAAATGCTGAAGTTGGCAAGTTAGAAAATGAGATTCGTTATGTTCAGGAATCTCGTGGTCGCTTACAGCAACAAATTTCTGATTTACAAGCGCAGCTTTCTCGTTGGAGTTCTCAAGAGTTAACTGCTGCAGATTCTCTTCGTCAAACTAATATTGACTTAGAAGCAGCTAGAGAAAATGAAGAGCGTTTCTTAGAAGCGCTTCAAGTTATTCAAGAAAAGATGCCTGCCAATGAAATTGCCTATCTGGAAGCTCAAAAGGCCTTGGATGCTGCTAGAGAGGCTGTATCCTCAACAGATCAACGCCTAGCAAGTTTGGCTGAACGAGTATTAGCCTCTGGTAAGCAATTAGATCAAGTTAATCAAAGGCAAGAGCGTTTGCAATTAGATTTATCTAGCTTGGTTAAGCCAGATACAGATGCATTAGATCTTGTAACAGATCGTCAGATGATGGCGCAACGCAAGGCTGATGAAGCACAACAAATATCTGAAGAAGCACAAGCTAAAGTTCCTGAGATAGATGCTACTCGCCATACAGCGCAGCAAACATTACAGGAGTCTTCCGCCGCATTAAGTCAAACTCAAGCAAGACTCAGTGCTTTACAAGCTCTTCAAGAGAAGGTTCAAGCTCAAGCTAAGGTGGGGCCTTGGTTAGAGCAAAAAGGCTTAAGTAATAAGCAACGTCTCTGGCAAGATTTACATGTTGAAAAGGGTTGGGAAACAGCTTTTGAAGCCATATTGCGTGAACGCGTTACAGCATTGCAAGCTGCTGACTTAAATGAAGCTATCCGCTTAGCGCAAGATGCTCCACCTTCGAGATTGGCGTTTTATTCAGCTAGCTCTATTGCGACCTCGGACACCAACATATCAGGGCTAACCAGCTTAATTAGCCGCGTTCAAATTAAAGACAATGCGATTAGAGCGGTTATGCAAGAGTGGTTGGGTAATGTGTTCATTGCCGATAGCCTTGAAGATGCGATGCGCCGTCGCGACCAACTACCACAAGGTGGCGTTTTATTAGTTAAAGAAGGTCATATTGTTAGCCGTGTAGGTTTGCAGTTATACGCAGAAGACTCTGAACAAGCCGGCTTATTAGCGCGTAGTCAAGAAATTGAGAATCTAGATTTACAGCTTAAAGCCCAACAATTAATTTTGGACGAAGCTCAGAGTGAAGCTTCTAGAACACAATATGCTTACCAACAAGCTCAAGAACAAGCTCAGCAAGCCCGTCAAACAGCTGAGCAAGCAGTTCGTGAAGCTCATAATCTTGAGGTTGAACGTTTACAGTTAGCCCAAGCAGATGAGAAGTATCGTACCCGTGCAGAACAAATTCATAACGAATTACATGAACTTGCTACTCAAATTGAAGAACTAAAAGAAGTTAGAGACAGCGGTCAAGCTGAACTAGATCAGGCACAAGAAGAGAAGGGGACTCATGGGGATAGTTTGTCTCATGCCCAAGATACTTATCAAGCCGCTAATCATGTACTTGAGCAAGCGAGAGATTCATTGCGTTTAGCTGAACGCGAGGCTAGCGAAGCTTCATTTAATACACGTACACTCGCGCAACGCATCACTGATTTAACAAGAGATCAACAATCCGCTCAGCAACAAGTTTCTGATATTCAAGTGAGCTTAGGTAATTCTCAAGAAGAATTGCACACATTGTCAGATGAAGCCGCTCAAGATTCATTGCAATCTTTGTTAGTGCAAAGAAGTGCTAAAGAAGCTGGTTTAGCGAATGCTAGAACAGAAATGGATGCAATTTCTCATCGTCTACGCGAAAGTGATGAAGCTCGACTAGTGATCGAGCGTAGCTTGCAACCGCTTCGTGACAAGGGTATGGAGTTACAACTTAAAGAACAGGCAGCTCGTTTGAATGTTGAGCAATTTGCAACCATGTTGATGGATGCTGAAGCCAATGTTGAAGAACTTAAAGCTCGCCTAACTCCAGAGATGAAGGTTAGCAGCTTGCAGGGTGATGTTAATCGACTCAACCAAGAGATTCAGTCACTTGGTCCAGTCAATATGGCAGCTTTAGAGGAATTGGCTAGCGCTCAAGAACGTAAAACATTCTTGGATGCTCAGTCTGCTGACTTAAATGAAGCGATTAACACTTTGACCGATGCGATTCAGAAGATTGACTCTGAAACTCGTGATTTACTGCAAGGTACATTCGACCAAGTGAATGATCATTTTGCAAGACTATTCCCAGACTTATTTGGCGGTGGTAATGCAAAACTAGTAATGACCGGCGAAGAGATTCTTGACTCTGGTGTGCAAGTGATGGCTCAACCGCCGGGTAAGAAAAATTCATCCATTCATCTATTGTCTGGTGGGGAAAAAGCATTGACAGCTATTGCATTGGTTTTCTCATTATTCCAATTAAATCCAGCGCCATTCTGCTTGCTAGATGAGGTAGATGCTCCATTGGACGATGCTAATACAGGTCGATATGCAGATATGGTGGCACGTATGTCAGCGAACACACAATTTGTATTCATTTCTCACAATAAGATCACCATGGAAATTGCTCACCAGCTAATTGGCGTGACTATGCAGGAGCAAGGTGTTTCTCGAATCGTTGCTGTTGACTTAGAGTCTGCTGCGACGATGGTGGAGGCGGCTTGATGATGGGATTTTCTGAATTTGCAGCTTCTATAGGCTTGTCAGAACTTCAGTTATCCCTAGGGCTGATTGGCTTTGGCCTATTGGTCATTGTTATGATTTACAACGCATTGCGTTTGCGTAAAAGCGAATTAGAAGATGCAGATAACACTCCTCTTTCTGATTATCAATCTCCTGCGATTAATGAACGATCTGAGCCAGTTTTAGATTTAACTGAATCTAAAGAGGGACTTAATTCACCTCCTAGAATTGATTCATTAATCGACTGCGTCATTGCATTACGTTTACCAGAAGCAATCTCTGGGCAGGAGATTATTAGTCACTTAAGCCAATGGCCTAAAAACACCTTGCATCCATGGATGTGTGAAGGACTAGTGACTCAGACTTCCGGCAGTGAAATTGCATGGGAACCGATTAAGATAGACGGGCATTACATAGAGATTCAAACCGCTATACAGCTTGCTAATAGACAAGGCGCGATTGGAGTTGTTGATTTATCTGATTTCACATCTCGATCACAAGCGCTAGCTAATGCCTTAGATGCTGAAATTGATTTACCTCCTGTAAATGAAATTCTTCAAGAAGCACAGCAACTAGATCAATTTGCAGCTCAATGTGATATTCAGTTGGGGGTCACAATTATTCCTAAAAATAATTTGTGGAATTTGGCTGAAATTAAAAGCGCTGCGAATAATGCTGGCTTTCAACTGTCTCGTGATGGAAGTCGATATCATCGACTGATCAATCATTTAATTACTTACAACCTGATTGCAAATGAATCTAATTTTTTGCGTGATGATTTGAGTAAAGCGGATGTTAAATCGGTGACTTTATTACTGGATTTACCTAAAGTTTCCCAGTCCATGAATGCATTTAGAACGATGCTTAATGACGCTCAACTATTAGCAGATGCCATTAATGGTAATTTAGTTGATGACTTTGGTAGACCGTTAATCAATGAGGCGGTCAATGCTATTGAATCTCAGGTTAACACTATCTACCAGTCAATGTCACAGCATGGCATCTCCGCTGGTTCTACCTCAGCGCATCGTCTTTTTTCTTAAAGGGAAATAGGAATGTCAGATTCGGCCCGTTACATTTGGCTGAAAGAAGAACTAGCGCGTTTGGATCATGCCTATTATGTTTTAGATGATCCAAGCTTACCTGATGCTGAGTACGATAAGCTTTACAGAGAGCTCCTGTCTGCTGAATCAGATCACCCCGAATGGATTACTCCAGACTCACCTTCACAAAGAGTTAGTGGACAAGCGAGTCATTTATTTCAAGAAGTTAAGCATGCTGTTCCTATGCTTTCCTTAAATAATGCCTTGGAGGATGCTGAGGCGATTGCTTTTGATCGGCGCTGTAGAGAGGGCTTGGATTTAGGAGAGCTAGAGTATGCCGCCGAGCTTAAATTTGATGGCTTGGCTATTTCTTTGCGCTATGAACACGGACTGTTAGTTCAGGCAGCCACAAGGGGTGATGGTTATAGCGGTGAGGATGTTACAGCAAATATTAGAACTATCCGAGCGATCCCACTGAAGCTAATAGGTGCCCAGCTCCCAGATGTTGTTGAAGTGAGAGGGGAAGTCTTCATCTCTCATAAGGATTTTGAAGCGCTCAATCAAAGCGCCATCAAAAACAATGAGAAGGTATTCGCTAATCCACGTAATGCAGCTGCTGGCAGCTTACGCCAATTAGATCCTAAGATTACCGCAAAAAGAACCTTATCGTTTTACGCATATGGCGTGGGGCAGTGTGATCCATTTCTATTAATCCCATCAACTCACTCTGAGCTATTAGATTTATATGAGTCATGGGGATTGCCTGTGTGCCCCCATCGGGCCGTTGTTAAGTCCATTAATGGCTTAATGGACTTTTATACATCAATCGGTGCATTACGAGATCAATTGCCCTACGATATTGACGGTGTAGTTTACAAAGTGAACTCAAGATTACAGCAAGATGAATTAGGCTTCGTTTCTCGTGCACCTAGATTTGCCATTGCTCATAAATTTCCCGCTCAGGAAGCTTTAACAACCGTGCTTAGCATTGATGTTCAAGTGGGGCGAACAGGCGCTATTACACCTGTAGCTAGGTTAGCGCCCGTGGTCGTAGGGGGAGTTACCGTTACAAATGCCACATTACATAATGAAGATGAAGTTCGCCGAAAAGATGTACATATTGGAGATACAGTTGTAGTTAGACGTGCTGGCGATGTAATTCCTGAAGTTGTATCTGCTTTAAAAGATAAAAGACCTCAACATGCAGTTGCATTTGTTATGCCCACCCATTGTCCTATTTGTGGCTCTCATATTGAAAAACCAGTAGATGAAGCAGTAGCAAGATGTAGCGGTGGACTATTCTGTGCTGCTCAACGTAAACAAGCATTACTTCATTTTGCTCAACGACGAGCGATGGATATCGACGGCTTAGGCGACAAAATAGTTGATCAATTGGTCGACCTTCAGATTGTTAGAACTCCAGCTGATTTATATAAACTAGGTTTTATGGCGTTAGCTAACCTAGATCGTATGGGCGAAAAATCTGCTGACAATTTAATTGCCGCTATTGATAAATCCCGATCTAATACTCTAGCTAGATTTATTTTTGCACTAGGCATTCGTCATGTTGGCGAAAGCACAGCAAAAGATTTAGCCAAATATTTTGGTGATATTCACCGACTAATGGATGCTTCAGAAGATGAGCTACTCAAAGTTAATGATGTGGGACCTGTAGTAGCTCAGTCAATTGTTAATTTTTTAGGAGAATCCCATAACCGAGAGGTTATTGAACAACTATTAGCAGCAGGCCTCATATTGGAAGTCGAGGCCTCAGAAATAAATCCGGCCATCCAAGGAAAAACTTTTGTATTGACTGGCACATTACCAACTTTATCTAGAGATCAAGCCAAAGCATTACTTGAAAAAGCAGGCGGGAAAGTCGCTGGCTCTGTTTCAGCAAAAACATCTTATGTTGTTGCAGGTGAAGATGCCGGCAGTAAATTAGAAAAAGCTAAAGAACTAGGTGTAACTGTAATTGATGAAAGTCAGATGCTTACTTTATTAAACAGCTAAAGCATCTAGAATTTCTGTTTCTAACTCAACTTGTGTTTTTGTATCTTTAGATAAATTTTGGCCATCAAGCAGGAAGACATCCTCAACACGCTCACCTAATGTATTAATACGGGCGGTATGCAATGAAATTCTATGCTCTGCCAAAATTTTTGCTATGGCATAAAGTAAACCAGTCCGATCATTGGCAGATATCGACAAAACAAAATATTGCCCACGTTCATCAGCTCTCAAACTAACTCGAGGTTGAATAGGGAAGCTTCGGGATTGGCGAGATAGTCGACCTTTGCTAGCAGTGATAAGTGGCGTAGCCAATTTTAAAGTTTCAGTCAGCCCATGCTCAACTAGCTGAATAATATCTCTGTAGTGTCCACCTTCTCTTAAGAGATTAGTGCCTGAAATTTGAAATGTATCTAAAGCGTAGCCATGTTGTGTCGTATGAATTCTGGCATCTAAAATGGAAAAGCCTTGCTGATCAAAGTACGAGCAAATCCTAGCGAATAAATCAGCTTGGTCTTTGACATAAACAGCCACCTGCAACCCTTCACCAACAGGTGATAGTCGGGCTCTTACAATTGGTTCATCATGATTCACTCGGCCATATAAATGTCTAGTTAACCAGGCAATATCACTAGGCTCATGTCGCAAGAAGAATGGAATATCTAATTGCTTCCACAAATTCTCATGAGCGTCACTTTGCAAGCCATATAAACGCAATATCTTCTTGGCTTCAGACTGGTTTAACTCTAGCTCTGATTGAAGGTCATGCTTGCCGCCACCAAGCACCCTTAATGTTAAACGATAAAGGTCTTCAAGAAGTTTACCTTTCCAAGCATTCCAAACTTTAGGGCTGGTGCCTCTTACATCGGCAACTGTTAATAGGTAGAGCCCTGTTAAGTAACGTTCATTCTTGATTCGTTTGGCAAAAGCTTGAATAACATCTGGGTCACTAATATCTTGTTTTTGCGCAATTTGACTCATGGTTAGATGCTCAGCCACTAACCAAATCAATAAATCCGTATCCTCTTTGCTTAGTCCATGACTCTTAGCAAAGGATTTTGCATCTGTTTTGCCGAGCTTTGAATGATCGCCACCGCGACCTTTGGCAATATCGTGAAATAGAGCTGCTAGAACAAGTAACCATGGCTTGTCATAATTAGCCGCTAATTGGCTGCAGAATGGAAACTCATGCGTATGTTCAACAACAGAAAATCTACGGACGTTTCTCAGAACCATCAAGATATGTTGGTCAACGGTATACACATGAAACAAATCATGTTGCATTTGTCCAACAATTTTTCTAAACGCAGGTAAATAACGACCTAAAACACTCGTTTGGTTCATCAATCTAAATGCTTGAGTGACTCCATCAGGCTGTTTAATGATCTCTAAAAAACATTGGCGGTTCTCTGGATTTTTTCTCCAGCTAGCATTCATTAAATGTCGAGCGTTATATAAACCTCTCAAGATTTGGGTTGAAAATCCCTTCACGCCACTTGTTTTGGTCAGCAATAAAAATGCACGTAAGATTTGTTCAGGTTGCTTCTCAAACAATAGGGGGTCAATCACATCCAACAAACCTTGTTTCTCAACAAAGTGTTCGGATACAGGCCTTGTTCCTCTAGACTCGGTAGGGAAAAGAATCGCTTCAATATTTTGCAAAAGAATTTCATTAAGCTGTGTAACTGCTTTAGCAGCCCAGTAATAACGCTTCATGATCTTTTCACTAGCGCGCATACCAGCTTCTGACTCTAAGCCAAAGGCCTGCGCTAACTGAGTTTGCAAATCAAAAACCAAAACATCTTGACGCCTCTTAGCAACAAGATGTAACTGAGTTCTTAAAGTTTTTAAGAAAGTTAAATTACGATTAATCGTTAAAGCTTCATGCTTTGTTAATAGACCTTTCTTATGCAAATCAGCAAAACTATTGCCTAATTTTGCAGCTTTAGTCATCCATAAAATAACTTGTAAATCTCTCAACCCACCAGGGCTTTCTTTACAGTTAGGCTCCAACGAGTAGGGCGTATCGTTGTACTTGTGGTGACGTTGCCTTAACTCTAATAACTTGGCTTGATAAAAAGCTTTGGCATCCATTGCCAAATCGTACTCAGTCAAAAATCTTTTATATATTTTCTTATCGCCACCAATCAAGCGAGATTCTAATAAAGAAGTTCTGACTGTGATATCGGCCGCAGCCTCTTGCAAACACTCTTGGATGTTTCTAACAGACGATCCTATTTCTAAACCAAGATCCCAGCATCGCGTAATGAAAGCTTCAATACGTGGATTAATCTCTGCTAGTTGTGACTCTGTTAATTCGTCTGGAATTAAAACGAGGATATCAACATCTGAATAAGGAAATAACTCAGCACGGCCAAAACCACCAACCGCCACTAAAGCAGCATGTTGGTTTAAATGATTTTCATTCCAAGCAATCAGTATTTGCTGGTCAGTTAGCTTGCAAATATCTTTTGTGAACTTGCTAACATTTAAATCCAACTTAAATTGGTCAAATTTTTCTTGTCGACGACTTTTTAAGTTGGCTAAAGAGTTCATTGACAGATCTTTAAGGTCTAAATTTAAGGCCTTCGACACAAGCAGGTGGCGGGGGGCTTCCAGCAGAGTAGGTTAAAACCTCTACACCTGTAGCAGTCACCAAACATGTGTGCTCCCATTGAGCTGACAAACTACGATCTTTCGTTTTAACAGTCCATTGATCAGGCATGGTACGGATATCGCGTTTACCAGCATTAATCATCGGTTCAATAGTGAAAGTCATGCCCTCGTGAAGCTTTTCACCCATACCAGGTTTGCCATAGTGAACAATTTGCGGATCATCATGAAAAACCTGACCAATGCCATGGCCACAATACTCTCGAACAACTGAGTACCCAGCGCCTTCAGCATGAGTCTGAATAGCGTGGCCAATATCTCCTAAGGTACACCCTGGCTTTACTTGGGCAATACCTAACCACATACACTCATAGGTGATTTGAGATAGTCTTTTAGCCATGATGGACGGCTCGCCAATCATGAACATTCGGCTAGTGTCCCCGTAGTAACCAGTTTGAGTGATAACGGTAATATCTAAATTAACTACATCACCATCCTTCAAAATTCGATCGCCAGGGATGCCGTGGCAAATAACATCATTAACAGATGTGCAAATAGACTTAGGGAATGGAGGATAACCGGGTGGCTGATAGTTGAGTGGGGCAGGCACGGTTTTTTGCTCATTTACCATGTATTCATAGCAAATTCGGTCTAATTCACCGGTAGTTACTCCAGCCTTAATATAAGGAGTTACATGGTCTAAAACCTCGCTAGCTAGCTTTCCAGCTTCACGCATACCAGCAATAAATTCTTCTTTAGTAGGGGCTATTTTTGTCGACATGGTGTGATTATCCAGCATAAATCTATATTTTTCATGGCGTTATAGTAAATTTTAGAGTAGAATATTGCCACTGTTCAGATGGTCTGAGCAGAATAGCGAACCAAGCCGTCCAGGGTGGCACTTTTTAGTGCAGTCAGGACTTGGTTCTAGACATAACCCTTAGGAGAATTACATGTCAGTGACTATGCGTCAAATGTTAGAAGCCGGTTGCCATTTCGGTCACCAAACTCGCTTCTGGTCCCCAAAGATGGCCCCATATATTTTCGGTCATCGCAACAAGATTCATATTATCAACCTTGAAAAGACACTTCCAATGTTCTTGGAAGCTCAAAAGGTTGTGCGTCAAATCGCTGCTAACCGCGGAACAATCTTGTTCGTAGGTACAAAGCGTCAATCAAAAGAGATTATTGCTGAAGAAGCAGCTCGCGCTGGCATGCCTTACGTCGATGCACGTTGGTTAGGCGGCACATTAACAAACTTCAAAACAGTTAAAGGTTCTATCAAGCGCCTTAAAGATATGACAGCTGCTCGCGAAAATGGCGATTGGGAGCGTCTATCTAAGAAAGAAGCATTAACAACAAGCCGTGATATCGAAAAGCTAGAAAAATCTTTAGGCGGTATTCAAGATATGGCTGGCACACCGGATGCTATTTTTGTTGTTGACGTTGGTTACCATAAGATTGCTATTACAGAAGCTAAGAAATTAGGCATTCCTGTAATTGCTGTTGTAGATACTAACCACTCACCTGAAGGTGTTGATTACATCATCCCAGGTAACGATGACTCAAGCAAAGCAGTTGCTTTATATGTTCGCGCAATGGCTGATGCCATTTTGGAAGGTAAAGCTAATGCTGTTCAGCAAGTTTTAGAAGCTGTAAAAGGCGATGCTGACGAGTTCGTTGAAGAAGGAAAGGGTGAGTAATGGCTGCAATTACTGCTGCAATGGTTGGCGAACTACGCGCCAAAACAGATGCTCCAATGATGGAGTGCAAAAAAGCGTTAACAGAAGCTGATGGCGACATGGCTAAAGCAGAAGAAATTCTGCGCGTAAAGCTTGGTAGCAAGGCTGGTAAAGCTGCTTCTCGCGTAACAGCAGAAGGTGTGATTACTGCATTCATCAACGGTACAACAGGTGCCTTGGTTGAAGTTAACTGTGAAACAGACTTCGTTTCTAAAAACGATGACTTCTTGGCTCTTAGCAATGCATGCGCTCAATTAGTTGCTGAAAAGAACCCAGCTGATGTAGCTGCTTTGTCTGCTTTGCCATATGCAGGTAAGACAGTTGAAGAAGTTCGTGCTGAGTTAATTGGCCGTATCGGTGAAAACATGTCATTACGTCGTTTCACTCGTTTTGCTGGTGACAGCAAATTAGTTTCATACTTGCACGGTACTCGTATCGGTGTCATGGTGGAATACACAGGTGACGATACAGCGGCTAAAGATGTAGCAATGCACATTGCTGCGATGAAGCCGATTGCTTTGTCAGCTGCTGATGTACCTGCTGACAAAATTGCAACTGAGAAAAGTGTTGCTGAATTAAAGGCTGCTGAATCAGGAAAACCTGCTGAAATCGTCGCTAAGATGGTTGAAGGTTCTGTTCAGAAGTATTTAAAAGAAGTTTCATTGCTCAATCAAACTTTCGTTAAAAACGACAAGCAAACAGTAGAACAAATGTTGAAGGCTGCAAATACAACAATTAAGAGTTTTACGATGTATGTTGTTGGTGAAGGTATTGAAAAGCGCCAAGATGACTTCGCTGCTGAAGTTGCTGCGCAAGTAGCTGCTGCAAAAGCCACGGCCTAAGTAGTACGAGTAGTTCGACAAGGGCACGGGGTGAAAACCTTCGTGCCTTTTATATTTTTTGAACTTGATAATTGCCCACTATAGAAAGATTGACCATGCCAGCATATAAAAGAGTTTTGCTAAAACTATCAGGTGAAGCCTTAATGGGGGATGATTCTTACGGAATTAATCCAACAACCATTGATGCCATGGTGACTGATATTGCTGAAGTGGTACAAAGTGGCGTGCAATTAGCTATTGTGATTGGTGGCGGTAATATTTTTAGAGGTGTTGCTGGCGGCGCTGCTGGAATGGATCGTGCGACAGCTGACTATATGGGGATGTTAGCAACAATGATGAACTCATTGGCCCTGCAAGATGCACTTAGACAAAAAGGCGTTGAAGCGCGGGTGCAATCAGCTTTACGTATGGATCAAGTTGTTGAGCCTTATATCCGCCCTAGAGCGATTCGCCATATGGAAGAAGGCAAGGTTGTAGTTTTTGCTGCTGGTACAGGAAACCCATTCTTTACAACAGACACCGCGGCTGCCTTACGTGGAGCCGAAATGGGTGTTGAGGTAGTGTTAAAGGCAACTAAAGTCGATGGCATCTACACTAGTGATCCAAAGAAAGATCCTACAGCTACGAGATACGACACGATCAGCTTTGATGAAGCGATTATTAAAAATTTACAGGTCATGGATGCAACAGCTTTTGCTTTGTGTCGTGATAGAAAATTACCAATTAAAGTTTTCTCCATATTAAAACCTGGCGCTTTAAAGCGCGTAATCATGGGTGAAAATGAGGGTACATTAGTACACGTATAAAAGAGGATAGAGGAGCACATTATGTCTGCTGCAGATATTAAGAAAACTACAGAACAAAAAATGACTAAATCAATCGAGTCATTAAAAGCTAATTTGCAAAAAATTAGAACTGGCCGCGCTCACCCAGGCATTCTTGAGCAAATTAATGTTGATTACTATGGCAACCCAACACCATTGGCTCAAGTAGCCAACTTAGGTCTTGCTGATGCGAGAACTTTAACTGTTCAGCCTTGGGAAAAAAATATGATGGGCGCAGTTGAAAAAGCTATTCGTGAGTCTGATCTTGGGTTAAATCCTGCAACTCAAGGCAACATTATTCGCGTACCTATGCCAGCATTAACTGAAGAACGCCGTAAAGAATTAACTAAAGTAGTAAAAGGCGAGGGCGAGGATTCTAAAATCGCTGTGCGCAATTTACGTCGCGATGCAAATGAAAGCCTTAAAAAATTGGCGAAGGATAAAGAAATTTCTGAGGATGATGAGCGCCGCTCTCAAGATGAAGTTCAGAAAATGACAGATCGTTTTGTTGCTGAAATTGACAAAATCATCTCTGAAAAAGAAAAAGAAATTATGACTGTTTAAGCATTTGCTTAAACAACTGGCCTATGGTCAAAAACAATCAACAGTCACACGCCAGCTCTACTCAGGAAGTTCCTGAAGTAGCTGGCATACCCAAGCATGTAGCTATCATCATGGATGGTAATGGTCGCTGGGCTACCAAACGTTTGCTGCCTCGAGTAGCAGGTCATTCACAAGGGTTAAGCACTGTTAGAGAAATCGTTAAAGCTTGTGGAGATGCAGGTGTTAAATATTTAACGCTATTTGCCTTTAGCTCAGAAAATTGGCGTAGACCTGCCGAAGAGGTAGGCTTTCTCATGAAGTTGTTTTTAACAGCTTTAGAAAAAGAGATCGCTAGATTACATAGAAATAATGTGCGACTAAGATTGATTGGTGATTTGTCACGTTTTGACCCACAGATTCAAGAACGTGTATCAGCAGCCATGGAAAAGACGGAAATGAACACCGGTCTTAATTTAACTATTGCTGCAAACTATGGCGGACGCTGGGATATTTTGCAGGCAGTTAAATCGTGTTTAGCAGAACACCCAAACTTAAACCCCGACTCAGTCTCGGAAGAGTTGCTTGCTCCATATTTTTCGATGGCTTATGCCCCTGAACCTGATTTATTTATTCGCACAGGTGGTGAGCAGCGCATTAGCAATTTTTTACTTTGGCAACTAGCTTACACAGAGCTATATTTCACAGATGTACTTTGGCCCGATTTTGATAAAGATGCATTACAAGTTTCTTTCGCTTGGTATCGTGATCGCGAAAGACGTTTTGGGAGAACTAGCGCCCAAGTATCAAATCAAAATAATAAGCAATAATTAATCAAGGATACATATGTTAAAGACTCGAATTATTACAGCGCTTGCATTGCTTGCAGTATTACTTCCAGTCCTGTGGTTTGCACCATTAATTTGGTTAGGCACTTTAATTGCTTTAGTAGTTACTCTCGCAGCTTGGGAGTGGTGGCGTCTACTTTTCCCCTCCAATCAAAAGAGAGCATTTTCTTACGCTGGATTTTGTCTATTAAGCTTAGCTACATGGTTTATGTATGCAAGTATGGATTGGGTGAGAGTTTTACTTTTAGTTACAGTTATTTTTTGGTTGCTTGTTGTACCTTATCTCATGAAGCAATCTCTCAATTTAAATATCAATCAATGGCGCTGGCCCTTAGCAATTGCTGGCCTATTTATTTTTCCTGCATGTTGGTTTGCCTTTATGCACCTAAGAGGAGGCGGCTTAAGTCTTCTTATTTCAGTGCTAGTCTTGGTATGGGGGGCGGACATTGGTGCTTATTTCTCAGGAAAAGCCTTTGGCAAACATAAATTGGCGCTTCAATTAAGCCCAGGAAAATCAGTTGAAGGAGCCATCGGTGGCTGGTTATTAGTGATGGCAATTGCCTTTTTTTCTGCAATAGCTTTCGATGAGCCCAATATATTTTCTCTACTACAAGCTAACTACGGCTGGATTGGTTTAATTGGAATCACTAGCTTATGTGTAGTCATGAGTATTCAAGGTGATTTATTTGAATCTCAAATGAAACGCATCGCTGGTGTTAAAGATAGCAGCAGCCTATTACCAGGCCATGGAGGCGTTTTGGATCGAATTGATGCTTTGCTACCCATTTTACCTGTAGCTGCTTTAATCGCAACTTTGTTAAATTAATTTCTTATGAGACATCTTTGTGTTTTAGGCTCAACAGGCTCCATAGGGGTAAGCACCCTAGATGTGGTGCGTAGGCATCCGGAGTTATTTTCCATTCAGGCATTAACTGCTCATTCGAATGTTGATCTATTAGCCCAACAATGCCTTGAATTTAAACCTGAACTAGCAGTGGTTGGCTCTGAGTTAGCTGCTCAACAGTTAAAAGAAAAGTTAACAGGGGCAACGATCAAGACCCAAATTTTATTTGGGCCACAAGCACTGATTATTGCCTCAACCATGGAGCAGGTTGATACGGTTATGGCTGCTATTGTCGGTGCAGCAGGATTAATGCCCACCATTGAGGCTGCTAAAAAAAGTAAGAGAATTTTATTGGCCAATAAAGAATCACTAGTTATGTCTGGCGATTTATTTATGCAAGCCATCAAAGACGGTCAGGCAGAATTATTGCCTATCGATAGTGAACACAATGCCATTTACCAATCATTACCTGATGCTAATACATCCAATGGTGGGGCTAGAGGTATTTATAGACAGCATGGTGTCAAAGAAATTTTATTAACAGCATCCGGTGGCCCGTTCAGAAATAAGTCACGCGCAGAGTTAGCTACAGTCACTCCCGAGCAAGCCTGCGCTCATCCTAATTGGGTCATGGGTAAGAAGATTTCTGTTGATTCAGCCACAATGATGAATAAAGGCTTGGAAGTCATAGAAGCTCATTATTTATTTGGAGTAGCTGCAGCAGATATTAAGGTGCTGATTCACCCTCAAAGCGTGATTCACTCAATGGTTCGTTACATTGATGGTTCTGTGATTGCTCAGCTTGGTCAACCTGATATGAGAACTCCCATTGCCTATGGACTTGGTTGGCCTAATCGTATTGAATCAGGTGTTAAAGAACTAGATTTTTTTGCGATGAAAGATCTCAGTTTTGAAGAAGCTAATTTGGAACAGTTCCCTTGCTTAAGACTCGCGTATCAAGCGTTAGAGCTTGGGGGAACCATGCCTTGCATCTTAAATGCTGCTAATGAAGTAGCCGTAGAAGGCTTTTTAAATGGCGGGTATCAATTTATACAGATCTCTGAAATTGTAGAGCGGGTCTTAAATCAAATAGCAGCCACAAAGGCAGATAGCATTGAAACCATTTTGTCAGCGGATGCTAAAGCAAGAGAATTAGCTACCCAAATTATTAGCAGGGTTGATGCATGAATGCCTTATGGAGTTTATTAGGCTTTTTCTTTGCCATAGCCGTATTAGTTAGTTTCCATGAATTTGGGCACTATTTAGCAGCCAGATTTTGCGGAGTAAGAGTTTTAAAATTTTCTGTCGGGTTTGGTAAACCCCTGTGGTCTCATCAATCAAGCCCTGAATCTACTGAGTGGGCTATTTCCTCGATTCCTTTAGGTGGCTACGTCAAGATGGACGAAGAGGCATTTAAATCTAAAAAACTATGGGCACGGTCTTTAATTGTTGCAGCAGGTCCTTTTGCCAACTTTCTATTAGCAGTTATTTTTTTAGTTATTTTGTTCCTCTCTGGAGTAAAACAATTGCCATCCAAACTCGGAGAGCCTCCAATCGATTCAGTAGCATTCACAGCAGGCATCTATGCTGGGGATACTGTAACTGGATGGAAGGATGAGTTTTCAAGCAGTTTTAGACCCATTGTGAGCTGGAATCAGCTGAGATGGCGGTTAATGGACTCATTAACTGCAAAAAAAGGCTTTAGCTTAGAGGTTAAAACAGTTACAGGATTAACTCAAGTTATTGAATTTAAAGAAGAAAATATACCAGCCCTCACTCCCAACCAAGATCCTATTAGTCATTTGGGCCTAAGCCCGGATTTAACCGAGCCTATCGGATGGTTTAACCTCCATGTTGGTCCAATTGAAGCCGTTTCCTTAGCCATTGAAAGAGTGTGGGATGTTAGTAAAGTATCGGTTAGGATGTTGCTGGGTATGTTTACAGGGAAATCATCATTTAAGCAAATTGGTGGCCCTTTAAGCATTGCAGATATGGCTGGAAAAACCGCCCAGGTTGGCTGGCAGTCTTATTTAGGATTTTTATCCCTGATAAGTATTAGTTTAGGTATCCTAAACCTAGTACCTTTGCCTATGTTAGATGGTGGTCAGCTACTGTATGATGCATGGGAGTTAATTACTGGCAGAAAATTACCCGCCAGTTTGCAGGAATTGTTTCAAAAAGTAGGTGTTGCTGGTTTGATGTTATTGACCATGCTAGCGTTGTTTAATGATATTTCGAGATTGTTTTTACGTTGAAATCAAGTAAAAAATTTATACGTACGCCATTAGCTGCTATTGCTATTAGTTTGTTATCAGCTCCGATTTATGCAGCTGAACCATTCGTCGTGAAAGATATTCGCGTAGAGGGCCTCCAAAGGGTTGAGCCAGGCACTGTATTTAGCTACCTACCAGTGCGAGTTGGCGAAACTTTTACTGATGACAAAGGCTCAGATGCTATTCGGGCGCTATACAACACTGGCTTTTTCAAACATGTCAAAGTTGAATCAGACAATAATGTTTTGATCATCAATGTTGAAGAACGACCAGCTATTTCTCAAATTGAATTTACGGGGCTTAAAGAGTTTGATAAAGATGGCCTTAAAAAATCATTAAAAGCGGCTGGAGTTGCTGATGGCCGTTACTACGATAAATCTATTATCGATAAGGCAGAACAAGAATTAAAACGTCAGTATGTTTCTCGCGGCTTTTATGGCGCAGAAATTAAAACCACTATTACGCCCGTTGATAGAAATAGAGTAGCTATTCTTTTCAATGTGGAAGAGGGTGATGTTTCAAAAATTAAATTGATTAACATTAATGGCGCTGAAACATTTAAAGAGTCAACATTGCTCGATGAAATGCAACTCTCTCAGGGCAATTGGCTATCTTGGTATACAAAGAACAATCTCTACTCCAAACAGAAGCTAGTTGCTGACTTGGAGTCGATTAGATCTTTCTATCTAAGTCGTGGTTACTTAGAGTTCACGATTGAATCGACTCAAGTATCGATATCACCTGATAAAACAGGTATGTACTTAAATATCAATATCAAAGAGGGCAAGCAATATAAAGTTTCTAGCGTCAAACTTGCTGGTGAGTTGCTAGGTAAAGAAGAAGAGCTTAATAAATTAATTCAAGTAAAACCTGGTGAAATTTATTCCTCAACCAAATTAGCTGCCTCTACAGCTGCCATTGCTGACAAGTTGGGTGTCTATGGTTATGCATTCGCATCAACCACTCCAAGCACTGATTTGAAAAAAGAAGCTCAGTTAGTTGATCTTACTTTAACGATCGAGCCAGGCAAGAGAACCTACGTTCGAAAAATCAATGTGCTTGGTAATACGAAAACTCGCGACGATGTTATTCGACGTGAAATTCGCCAATTAGAAAGCGCCTGGTACGACAGTGAGAAGTTAAAGCTATCTAAAGACCGAGTAAATAGAACCGGCTACTTTACTGATGTTGACATTGGTAATGAAGATGTTCCAAATACAACCGACCAAGTTGATGTCAACTTAAAGGTTACGGAAAAACCTACGGGCTCATTAAGTTTAGGTGCAGGCTTTTCATCAACAGATAAATTGATTTTGTCTGCTGGTATTACTCAAGATAACATCTTCGGTTCAGGCACCAGTCTTGGTCTAAATGTGAATACAGGCAAAACAAATCAGACTATTGCTGTATCCAATTACGACCCATACTTTACTGAAGATGGTATCAGTCGTTTTACTGAGGTTTACACAAGAAAGAGTAAGCCTTTGTACTATGCCGGCGATGATCAATATCAAATCCAATCGACAGGCGGTAGCTTCAAGTTAGGTGTTCCGTATTCTGAAGTTGACAGAGTCTTCTTTGGTATTGGCATTGAAACCCTGAGCATGACAACCAGTGTTAATACACCTATTGCTTACACAAACTATATCGGGCAATACGGCACTAGCACTTTAAATATTCCTTTAACTGTTGGCTGGGCTAGGGATGCTAGAGATAGCGCTTTAGTTCCTTCACGAGGCACTTACCAGCAGGCCAATATGGAAATCGGTACCGGCTTAGGTGATCTTGAGTATTACCGTGCCTACTATCAACATCAATACTTCTTACCGTTATTCAAAGGAAACGTTTTATCGTTTAACGGTGAGGTGGGTTATGGCGCCACTTATAACGGCAAAGAATTCCCTGTGACTAAAAACTACTATGTAGGTGGTATTGGTTCTGTCAGGGGTTATGAGCCAGGTAGTTTAGGGCCTAGCTACTACAACACAACGACTGGCTTAACAACGCCTTTAGGCGGAGCCTCTAAATTAATTGGTAACGTAGAATATACCTTCCCAATTCCAGGTTCAGGAGTAGACAAAACATTAAGATTATTTGGCTTCTTTGATGCGGGTAATGTGTATGCAAACGCACCTACATTCTCAGATTTAAGAACTTCTTATGGTTTTGGTCTCTCTTGGATATCTCCATTAGGTCCGCTAAAATTCAGCTACGGCATTCCTTTAAGCAAAAAGCCTGAGGATCGCTTGCAGAAATTCCAGTTCCAAATTGGTACAGCGTTTTAATTATTTAAGGAAACAACATGATTCGTTTGAATACAACAATCCGATTACTAGCTGTTAGTGCAATGGCTACATCTTTAATTTCTGTAGCAGTTGCTGCGGATGATGCTCAAAAAGACTCAGGTAGTCGTATTGGCGTTGTTAGCACTGAGCGTATTTTCAAAGAATCTGCTTTAGCTAAAGCTAGCCAAGCCAAATTACAAAGCGAATTTGCTAAACGCGAGAAAGAGCTAAGAGATGAAGCTCAAAAAATTAAATCTGCTGCAGAGAAATTAGACAAAGATGCTGCTGTTATGTCAGACAATGATCGCGTACGTAAACAACGTGATTTAGCAGACTCAGATCGTGAATTACAACGTAAGCAACGTGAGTTTACAGATGATGTGAATCAACGCAGCTTTGAAGAGCGTTCAAAAATTGCTCAAAAAGCTAATCAAGCTTTGAAGCAAGTGGCAGAGCAACGTAAATTAGATTTAATCGTTCAAGAAGCAGCTTATGTTAATCCTAAGATTGATGTAACTGATGAAGTGATTAAAGCTTTAAATAACTTACGTTAATCATCCATATTAGAGATTTACTATGCCAACTATTGCTGAGTTAGCCGAACATTATTCGGCTCGCTTAGCTGGCGATGGTCAGCTAGAGGTTTCTAGCATGGCCACATTAGCTGATGCCAATCAACATCAATTAGCTTTTTTAGCTAATCCACTTTATAGAGCTGATGCGCTCGCTAGTTCAGCTGCATGCATTATTGTTTCTGAGAGTGATTACGAATATTTATCAACTCATTCAGAAGCAGGAAATAAACGCGCTTATTTAATTCACAAAAACCCGTATGCGGTCTTTGCTCGTATTTCTCAAGCATTTGCTAAACAAGCAATGCCAACAGCTAAAGCGGGCATCCATCCTTTAGCTGTTGTTGAAGAAGGTGCTGCAATTTCTTCTTCTGCTTACATTGGCCCATTTTGTCATATAGCCTCTGGCACTAAAGTGGGAGATCGAGCAGTACTAGACTCAAGCATTTCAATTGGCAAAAATGTAACGATTGGTGATGACGTTCATCTATATCCCAACGTTAGCATTTATTACGGCTGCACAATTGGCCATCGCTCCATTATTCATAGTGGTGCAGTTATTGGTTCAGATGGATTTGGTTTTGCGCCCGACTTAGCCGTTGGGGAATGGGTCAAAGTTCCTCAATTAGGCGCTGTTGAAATTGGATGTGATGTGGAAATTGGCTCGAATACCTCAATTGATAGAGGTGCCATGGCTAATACAGTCATTGAAGATGGTTGCAAAATAGATAACTTGGTACAGATTGCTCACAATGTTCGTGTTGGAGCGCTTACTGTGATTGCTGGCTGTGCTGCTATTGCTGGAAGTACGACGATAGGGAAAATGTGCATCATCGGTGGCTCAGCTAATTTTGCAGGCCATCTCACCATTGCGGATAGAACAACCGTTTCTGGTGGCACTAATATTTTCAAATCAATTGATCAACCAGGTCAGCAATTTACTAGCGTCTACCCGATGCTACCCCATGCTGATTGGGAGAAAAATGCGGCCATCTTGCGCGGCTTAGATAAAATGCGCCACAGAATTAGAGATTTAGAAAATCAAGTAAAAGCTTTAACAGCAGAAAAGAAATAAGGATAAAAAATGAGTGAATTAGTTAATTTTGATATCAATCAAATTTTAAAGATGCTACCGCATCGTTATCCATTTCTTTTAGTAGATCGCGTTCTAGAGTTAGAGGCTGGTCAAAGAGTTAAGGCTTTAAAAAATATCACGATGAATGAGCCTCAATTTACAGGTCATTTCCCAGAGTTTCCTGTTATGCCTGGAGTCTTGATTCTTGAAGCTTTAGCGCAGACTGCTGCCTTATTAACTTTTGGCAAAGATGCTGTAGACGACTCCGTTTATTTCTTTGTTGGCATTGATAACGCTAGATTTAAAAAACCAGTCACACCTGGTGATCAGTTAATTCTGAATGCTTCAGTTGAGCGCTTCAAAGGTGGTATTTGGAAATTTAAAACATTTGCAACAGTCAACGATGTAGTTGTGACTGAGGCTGATTTAATGTGCACGATTCGCAAAAAGGAAGCCTAAGATGGCTTTGATTCATGCAACGGCTGTAATTGACCCTAAGGCAGAGATTGCTGAAGGTGTTGAGATTGGTCCTTATGCTGTTGTTGGGCCGAACGTAAAGATTGGCGCCAGAACAAAAATTGGCGCTCACTCTGTACTTGAAGGTCACACAACGATTGGCATAGAAAATAAGATTGGTCATTTCGCTTCTGTTGGTGGCGCTCCCCAAGATATGAAATACCGAGATGAGCCAACTCAACTCATCATTGGCGATCGCAATATGATTCGCGAATTTACAACTTTGCACACTGGCACCACACAAGATGCTGGTTTCACAAAGATTGGCAATGATAATTGGATCATGGCTTATGTTCACATCGCTCATGATTGTGTTGTAGGAAACAACACCATCTTTTCTAACAATGCTCAAATTGCTGGTCATGTTCATGTGGGAGATTGGGCTATTCTCGGCGGAATGAGTGGCGTTCACCAATTTGTTCGCATTGGCGAACACTCAATGATTGGTGGAGCTTCAAAACTAGTTCAAGACTTGCCTCCTTATGTCATTGCTTCTGGAGCTATTGCTGAACCTCATGGATTAAATGCTGAGGGTTTAAAACGCCGAGGTTTTACGCCTGAATCTATTTCAGCACTTAGACAAGCTTATAAAATTCTATATAAACAAGGATTGAGTTTTGAAGATGCTAAAAAGTCATTATTAGACTTAGCAGTAGAAAAACAATCTGAATCTGACTCAGCTGAAAAAGTAAAACTATTCCATGACTTCATCGCCGCTTCACAGCGCGGCATCGCCCGCTAATCAAATTACACATTCATATTTAGCTTGTGTTGCGGGTGAGCCATCGGGGGACATGCTAGCTGCTTCAGTGTTAGCTGGCTTAAAGCAGCTTCCCAGCACTTCAGCACTAGCTACTAGGGGGGTAGGTGGGCCCAAGATGATTGCCGAGGGTTTTGATGCTCTATGGCCTATGGAAACACTAGCGGTTAGAGGGTATGTCGAGGCTATTAAGCAGCTTCCAGCCATCTTAAAAGTACGCAAAGCCCTGATTCAAGAGTTGCTAAAAAATCCTCCCTTAGCTTATTTGGGAATTGATGCGCCTGACTTTAATTTAGGCGTTGAAAAAAAATTAAAGTCAGCGGGCATTCCAACTATCCATTTTATTAGCCCGTCTATTTGGGCTTGGCGTGGAGGGCGTATACATAAAATAAAGCAATCCGTTGATAGGATGTTATGTATTTTCCCATTTGAACCTGCCATCTATGAAAAAGCAGGCATGGAAGCAAGCTATGTTGGCCATCCTTTAGCATCATCTATCCCATTGGTACCTGATGTTGCTGGCGCTAGAAATAAGTTGGGTATAGGTCGTGAGAAAGTAGTGATTGCTGTTCTACCAGGTAGTCGTCATTCAGAAATCGATTTAATAGGGCCCCGGTTTTTTGATGCAATCGAGCTCATGTATAAAAAACATGGTGCAGATATTGAGTTTGTCATCCCAATTGCAACATCGACTCTTAAACCAAAAATTGAACTCATGGCCAATCAATTGCGTCAGCGATGCAACTTAATTCAACTTCATCTGATTGATGGTCAAGCAAGCCTTGCTTTAGAAGCCTGCGATGTAGTTCTGATTGCCAGCGGTACAGCAACGCTAGAAGCTGCTCTTTGGAAAAAACCGATGGTCATTTCCTATGTTGTGCCTAAGCTAACTGGCTGGATCATGAAAAAACAAGGCTATTTGCCTTATGTAGGTTTACCTAATATCTTAGCGAAAGATTTTGTTGTGCCTGAGCTTTTACAGGATGATGCAAGCCCAGAAGCTTTAGCAAACGCCACATTAAATTGGTTAAATCAGCCCAATGAGGTAGCAGCGCTAAAAAATTGTTTCACCGATATGCACAACACATTAAATCTGCCAACCGGAAAATTAGTTGCAGAGGTTATTGCCGATGTCATCCATGCCTAAAGATGAAATTATTTGCGGAGTTGATGAGGCCGGAAGAGGGCCATTAGCAGGCTCTGTTGTTGCAGCAGCAGTCGTGTTAAATCCTAATAAACCAATCTTAGGACTAAAAGACTCTAAAAAATTATCCGCAAAAGTTCGTGAAGAGTTATATGAGTTGATTATTAGAGACTCACTCGCTTGGTGCATCGCAGAAGCTAGCCCTTTAGAAATTGACAGCATCAATATCTTGCAAGCCACCATGCTGGCCATGAAAAGAGCCATTGAAGGTTTGGAAAAAACACTCGGTAGCCTCCCAGATAAAGCGCTGATTGATGGTAATCGTTGCCCGCAAGTGGCTATTGAAATGGAAGCCATTGTTAAGGGAGATAGCAAAGTTCAAGCAATCTCAGCTGCATCCATATTAGCCAAAGTGAAGCGCGATAGAGATATGCACCAATTACATTTGAAATATCCTATGTATGGATTTGATCAACATATGGGGTATCCAACGCAGGCTCATTTCTCAGCTTTAAATCAATTTGGCCCTTGCCCAGAACATAGAAGAAGCTTTGCTCCAGTCAAAGCTGCACTAGAGGTGAAATTATTATGAAACAAGGAAAGCTCATCAGCTCCTTAGATAATCCCTTAATTAAACGTATCAAATCTTTATTAGATACGGGTAGTAAAGCTAGCAAAGTTAGAGCTGAGACACATTTAGCAGTTATTGAAGGCATTCATCTAGCTCAAGCATGGCTCGGTAGTGAAGATTTAATGGAGATTTTTACGACTGAAGAGGGCATGTCGCAACCGGAGATTGCAGCTGTCATCAACACTCAGTTAGCCGTATTTCCGCAGACAGATTTATATCTTCTCGATGCTTCATTATGGAAAAAAATTACTGACCTTGGAAACGCGCCACCGATCATGGCATCCATCAAGATTGCAAACCATGAATTCCCAATGAACTTTAAGGATGACCTACTAATTCTCGATGCTATTCAAGATGCAGGTAATGTGGGTTCCATGATGAGAAGCGCCTTAGCAGCAGGGGTAAAAAATATTGTTTGCATGAAAGGCACTGCTCAAGCTTGGTCTCCTAAAGTTCTAAGAGCCGGCATGGGGGCCCATAGACATTTAAAGATATATGAAGGTTGGACGCTCAATAATATTCGGGAAAAAATTAAAGTTCCTCTGTTAGCGACTAGCTTAAATTCAGAAACAGATTTGTATGAATTAGGGAATGAATTAAAAACACCTAAAGCATGGGTCTTTGGCAACGAAGGTTCAGGCGTTAGTCCTGAGTTGCTAGCAATCGCCAAGGGAGTTTTAATTCCTCAAGACTTTTGTATTGAATCTCTTAATGTGGCAGCCGCAACAGCGGTCTGCCTATTTGAAATGTTACGAGTACGTCGCTATTAATTAACTTAATAATTAGTGCGCTGTTCAGGTTTAATTTCCTGAAGAATAGTCGTCGCAATCTCTTCAATTGATTTATTCGTTGTAGATAACCAAGGAATGCTATGTTTACGCATCATGGCTTCAGCCTCACTAACCTCATAACGACAATTCGCTATTTTGGCGTAATTGCTTCCAGGCCGACGCTCATTACGAATCTCCGATAAACGCATCGGATCAATGGTTAACCCAAATAATTTCTTTTTATAAGGCTGAATATCAACTGGCATCTGATTACGCTCAAAATCATCCGGAATCAAAGGATAGTTGGCAGATTTCAAGCCATATTGCATAGCCAAATAAAGACTTGTTGGCGTTTTACCGCTTCTAGAAACTCCCACCAAGATAACATCTGCATCTGCTAAATTTTGGTTAGATTGCCCATCGTCGTGCGCCAAAGAGAAGTTAATGGCCTCAATACGGTTCTTATACGAATCAGTTGAAGCGTTATTATGAAAACGACCAATCGCATGGGTTGATTTAACACCTAATGCCTGTTCAAGCGGCACAATAAAGGTTTGAAACATATCCATCATGAGACCGCTAGAAGCCGTGACGATACGATTAACTTCTGTGTCAACTAGAGTTGTAAATACGATGGGCTGCTGACCTGAAGTTTTAGCATAATCATTAATTTCCCTAGCCGCTTGGTGCGCTTTATCAACCGTATCCACAAAGGGAAGGCGAATTTGCCTAAAAGGCAGCTCAAATTGAGCCAATATCGACTGGCTAAAGGTTTCTGCGGTAATACCAGTACCGTCAGAAACGATAAATACTGTGCGTGGTTTAGCGCTCATAAATGGTGATTAAGATGCGTTTCTGTAAGTTTATTTAAGGATACAATAGACACATTAAGTATGCCTGATAGGTGAATTAAACCCTAATTTGGGCTGCAGTACCGATTTTCTATTACTTTGAGAGTTGTTATGTCCAATCCAAACCATGCTAACGCATACGTTTTGCCTTTTGAAGAACTGCGAATGACTGATGTTGAGTCAGTTGGCGGTAAAAATGCTTCTCTTGGCGAAATGATTTCCCAATTAAACGCATCAGGCGTGCGAGTACCAACAGGTTTCGCAACAACTGCTTTAGCGTTCCGTGAATTTCTAGTTCACAACCAACTAACCGAACGTATTAATGCCCGTTTAGATCAGCTGAATGTTGATGATGTGAAAGCTCTTGCAGAGGCAGGTGCTGAGATTCGTCGCTGGGTTGAAGAAGCACCTTTTCAAGAACGTCTTGAAAAGGAAATTAGAGAAGCTTTTGCTAAATTGGATGCGGATGGCAAAGGTTCATTTGCCGTTCGATCATCAGCAACTGCAGAAGATTTGCCAGATGCATCATTTGCTGGTCAGCAAGAGTCATTCTTAAACGTTGTGGGCATTGAAGATGTTTTGCACCGTATTCGTGAGGTATTTGCGTCTTTGTATAACGATCGTGCTATTTCCTATCGAGTACACAAAGGTTTTGCGCATGCAGAAGTAGCCTTGTCTGCAGGCATTCAAAGAATGGTTCGTTCAGATAAAGCAGCTTCTGGCGTGATGTTTACACTAGATACAGAGTCTGGTTTTGAGGATGCTGTATTTATTACATCCAGCTATGGCCTTGGTGAAACAGTTGTTCAAGGTGCGGTTAACCCAGATGAGTTCTATGTATTTAAACCCATCCTTGCAGCTGGTAAATATCCCATCATTAGAAGAAGTCTTGGCTCTAAGCTAATTCAGATGCAATTTACTGCACCTGGAGAGCAGGGCAGAGTTAAAACTGTCGAGGTTCCTCTAGAGCAACGCAATCGTTATTCAATTTCTGATGACGACGTTTCAGAGCTAGCCAAATACGCTGTCATCATTGAAAAACACTATCAGCGCCCAATGGATATCGAGTGGGGTAAAGATGGCATTGATGGAAAAATTTATATCCTTCAAGCTCGCCCAGAGACCGTAAAGAGCCAAGCTCAAGGCAAAGTTGAAATGCGCTATAAGTTAAAAGGCCATTCAACCGTTTTAACAACTGGTCGAGCAATCGGTCAAAAAATTGGTACGGGTACTGTACGCGTTGTTAAAGACGCCAGCGAAATGGATCGAGTGCAGCCAGGTGATGTATTGGTTGCAGATATGACAGACCCTAACTGGGAACCTGTGATGAAAAGGGCTGCTGCGATTGTGACCAATCGTGGTGGACGTACTTGCCATGCTGCGATCATCGCTCGTGAATTAGGTGTTCCAGCCGTGGTTGGATGTGCTGATGCTACGGATGTTCTAAAAGATGGTGCCGTGGTAACGGTATCTTGCGCTGAAGGGGATGAGGGCCGCATTTATGATGGTCCTATTGAAACTGAAGTCACTGAAGTTAGTCGTGGTGCGTTACCTGAGATTCCAGTGAAAATCATGATGAACGTTGGTAATCCTCAACTTGCCTTCGATTTCTGTCAGATTCCTAATGGTGGTGTTGGTTTAGCGCGTCTAGAGTTCATTATTAACAACAATATTGGTGTACATCCAAAAGCAATCTTGGAATACCCAAATATCGATCTTGATTTGAAAAAGGCTGTTGAGAGCGTAGCTAGAGGCCACGCTAGTCCTAAGGCTTTTTACGTTGACAAATTAGCAGAGGGCATTGCAACAATTGCTGCTGCTTTTTATCCAAAGCCAGTGATTGTTCGTATGTCTGACTTCAAATCAAATGAGTACAAAAAGCTCATTGGTGGCTCACGCTATGAACCAGATGAAGAAAATCCAATGCTAGGATTCCGCGGTGCATCGCGTTACATTTCAGATGATTTTGCAGAAGCCTTTGCGATGGAATGTGAAGCTATGAAACGTGTTCGCAACGATATGGGATTAACTAACGTTGAAATCATGATTCCATTTGTAAGAACAGTGACACAAGCTGAGAAAGTCATTGGCTTACTTGCTAAGCAAGGTCTAAAACGTGGTGAGAATGGCTTGCGCGTCATCATGATGTGTGAAGTTCCATCTAACGCGATTCTTGCAGAGCAATTCTTGGAGCACTTTGATGGCTTCTCTATTGGCTCAAACGATTTAACTCAATTGTCTCTAGGTTTAGACCGAGATTCAGGCATGGAGTTATTGGCTGTTGACTTTGATGAACGCGATCCAGCTGTCGAATTCCTCATCGCTAGAGCCATTGAGACTTGCTTAGCTAAAGGTAAATATATTGGTATCTGTGGCCAAGGTCCTTCAGATCATCCGGACTTTGCAAAATGGTTAATGGATAAAGGTATTAAATCTATATCCTTGAACCCTGATAGCGTTGTAGATACTTGGGGTATGTTAGCCAAGAAATAATGAAAAGTTTGGCTAAAGGCTTTTAAACAGTTAATGATTAAAAGCCTTAGTCGCCGACTTTGGAGCCCGAACGCATAATTCGGGCTTTTTCTATTTGCCAATCACGATCTTTGGTTGCTTCACGCTTATCGTGTTGTTTTTTACCTCTACCAAGGCCAATTTCACATTTCACGCGACCTTTGCTGAAATGTAAGTTAAGAGGAACAAGGGTATAACCACGTTGCTCGACCTTGCCAATCATTTTCTTAATTTCAATCGCATTTAAGAGCAATTTTCTAGTTCGGCCAGGATCCGCTAAAACATGGGTCGATGCAGAGATAAGAGGGCTGATGTGGCATCCAATTAAATAAATTTCAGCATTTCTAATAACAACATAGGCCTCTTTAATCTGGGCGCGACCCTCCCTGATGGCTTTAACTTCCCATCCTTGAAGGACCATACCAGCTTCAAACTTTTCCTCAATAAAGTAATCAAAGAAAGCTTTTTTGTTATCAATAATGCTCATACATTTATGTCGTTAGAATAGCGAATTATGGCAGACGTATTTAAGACCGTACTTATTCCACACTCCGCAGAACGGATGTATCACTTGGTAACTGATGTTGCCAAGTACCCTGAGTTCCTTCCCTGGTGCGGTGGAGTAGAGGTATTTGAAGAAAATGAAGGCATTCTTGATGCCAAAATCCACATTAAATTTAAGGGATTAAATCAGTATTTTCATACTCGAAATACCAATGTGAGACCATCTTCCATCGACATGAACTTTGTTGATGGCCCATTTAAAAAATTTGAAGGTAAATGGCTTTTTACTTCTCTAAGAGAAGATGCTTGTAAAGTTGAGTTCAAGCTTCACTATGAATTCGAAAGTATCTTGCTAGAAAAGATCATTGGACCAGTTTTTGGAATGATTGCCAGTACCTTTGTGGATGGCTTTGTGAAGAGGGCAGATCAACTATATGGGGCTTAAATTGAATATATTGTTATGTGACGCCAGATCTGAGCCTATCTCCCTTAAGAATTGCGTGTGGGAGCCTGCAATTGGTGAAGCTATCACCGTTGGGCAGGCCTTAGTAGCTCTTGGTGTTGTAGCAGGTGCTCAGGACCCTCAAATTTCCCGTAAAGGCAGTTTTGGCGTATTTGGTAAGCGTAAAGACTGGGATAGCCCTATTTACGATGGGGATAGGCTAGAGCTCTATAGCGAACTGCTGATAGACCCCATGGAAGCTAGGCGGAAGAAGGCCAATAAAAATCTAGATGCAAGGCTTCAAGCTAAGGCTGCAGGCAGAAAAGGTCGTTTTTTAAGCAAATAATCATAAAACCTCTATAATCTGCTTTTGCGCATAGGGGTTTTGCATGAGGCTCATTCAAAAAGCACTGACATTTGACGATGTGCTTCTCGTTCCCGCTTATTCAGCGGTTTTGCCACGTGATACACAGTTGGGTACTCAACTAACACGTGATATTTCAATCAATATTCCATTGGTATCTGCTGCCATGGATACCGTTACCGAAGGTCGCCTAGCTATTGTTATGGCACAAGAAGGTGGCGTGGGTATTATTCATAAGAACTTAACTCCTGCCGAGCAGGCACGTGAAGTTGCTAAGGTTAAGAGATATGAATCGGGCGTTCTAAGAGATCCTATTACGATTTCTCCAGACATGACCGTGCGTCATGTGATTGAACTCTCAAAAACTCACGGTTTTTCAGGCTTCCCAGTTCTCGAAGGTAAAACAGTTGTAGGCATTATTACCAATAGAGATCTACGTTTTGAAGAAGACTTAGAAGCCAAAGTTAAGGACAAAATGACGCCAAAAGAGCGTCTTGTCACGATCAAAGAAGGCGATAGTCCAGAAGAAGCTAAGCGCTTAATGAATAAACACCGCTTAGAACGCGTACTTGTTGTTAACGAGGCATTTGAACTACGTGGCTTAGTAACGGTCAAAGATATCTTGAAAGCTAAGGAACATCCTTTAGCCAGCAAAGACGCTAGAGGTCAATTGATCGCTGGTGCAGCCGTTGGTGTTGGTCCAGATAATGATGAGCGTATTGAATTACTCGCTAAAGCTGGCGTTGATGTGATTGTTGTCGATACAGCTCACGGCCATAGCCAAGGCGTATTGGATCGCGTTAAATGGGTTAAAAAGAATTACCCACAAATACAAGTGATTGGCGGCAATATTGCCACCGGTGATGCGGCTAAAGCTCTAGTAGCTCATGGAGCTGATGGCGTTAAGGTAGGTATTGGCCCAGGCTCTATTTGTACAACACGTATTGTGGCTGGTGTTGGCGTTCCTCAAATTACAGCTGTTGTGAATGTTTCTGAAGCGCTTAAGGGAACTGGTGTGCCTTTAATTGCCGACGGTGGTATTCGTTACTCCGGTGATATTTCTAAAGCTCTAGCAGCTGGTGCTCATTGCGTCATGATGGGTGGCATGTTTGCTGGAACAGAAGAAGCGCCAGGAGAAGTGTTCCTCTATCAAGGTCGCTCCTATAAGAGCTATCGCGGCATGGGTTCAGTGGGTGCCATGAAAGATGGTGCCGCTGATCGATATTTCCAAGAAGACAATAGCGCCAACGTTGATAAGTTAGTGCCTGAGGGTATTGAAGGTCGCGTTCCTTATAAAGGTAGCGTCTTGGCTATCGTTCATCAACTGACAGGTGGTATTCGTTCATCAATGGGTTATTGCGGCTGCAAAACTATCGCTGACTTACACGAGAAGGCTGGTTTTGTAGAAATCACTTCTGCTGGTATGCGTGAATCTCACGTGCATGATGTGCAAATTACCAAAGAAGCTCCGAACTACCATATTGACTAACAGCCGTTTATTTTAGGATTGCCGTGCACGACAAGATTTTAATCTTAGACTTTGGGTCACAAGTAACCCAATTAATTGCTAGACGCGTTCGTGAAGCTCGCGTTTATTCAGAGATTCATCCCTATGATGTTTCTCCTGAGTTTATTGAGAAATTTGTTAAAGAACAGGGTTGTAAAGGCATTATCTTGTCCGGCGGTCCTAGCTCGGTCACTGAGGGTGATACACCAAGGGCGCCTGAAGTTGTATTTACATTAGGCGTACCTGTACTTGGCATTTGTTACGGTATGCAAACAATGGCCGCTCAACTTGGCGGTCAAGTGGCAACAGCAGAATCATTGGGTAAATCTCGTGAGTTTGGCTATGCTGAAGTCCGTGCTCGTGGTCACACAAAGCTGTTAGAAAATATCCAAGATTTCACAACACCTGAAGGGCATGGCATCTTGAAGGTTTGGATGAGCCATGGTGATTCAGTGACTGAACTGCCTGATGGATTTAAGTTGATGGCATCTACTGACTCATGTCCTATTGCAGGCATGGCAGATGAAGCAAGAGGCTTCTACGCAGTTCAATTCCACCCAGAGGTCACTCATACCGTTTTAGGCAAGCAACTGTTAGAACGATTTGTTCATCAGATTTGTGCTTGCGGCACAGACTGGGTCATGGGCGATTACATTGCTGAAGCCGTTGCATCCATTCGCCAACAAGTTGGTGATGATGAGGTTATTTTAGGTTTATCAGGTGGCGTTGATTCAAGTGTTGCTGCCGCTCTTATTCATCGCGCCATTGGCTCTCAATTGACATGCGTATTTGTTGATCACGGATTACTTCGTTTAAACGAAGGCAAGATGGTCATGGATATGTTTGGTAAAAATCTTGGTGTAAAAGTCATCCATGTTGATGCTACGACTCAATTCATGGGAGAGCTAGCCGGAGTCTCTGATCCAGAAGCCAAGAGAAAAATTATTGGTAAAGAGTTTGTTGAAGTGTTCCAAGTTGAATCTGGAAAAATTAAAAATGCTAAATGGCTAGCTCAAGGTACTATTTACCCAGATGTTATTGAGTCTGCAGGGAAGGGCAAAAAGGGCGCTCATACAATTAAAAGCCATCACAACGTAGGTGGCTTACCAGAGGATATGAAGCTTAAGCTTTTAGAACCCTTGCGTGAACTATTCAAGGATGAAGTTCGTGAATTAGGTGTAGCGTTAGGATTGCCTCATGAAATGGTCTATCGTCATCCATTCCCAGGTCCTGGTTTAGGTGTGCGTATTCTTGGTGAAGTTAAAAAAGATTTTGCTGACTTACTACGTAGAGCTGATGCGATCTTTATCGAAGAGCTCAGATCAACAATTGATGAAAATAGCGGTAAATCTTGGTATGACTTAACTAGCCAAGCTTTCGCTGTATTTTTACCTGTTAAATCAGTTGGCGTCATGGGCGATGGCCGCACTTATGAATACGTGGTGGCATTAAGAGCAGTTCAAACACAAGACTTTATGACAGCTCATTGGGCTCATCTTCCTCATGAGTTACTTGGCCGCGTATCTAATAGAATTATTAATGAAGTACGCGGTATTAACCGTGTTGTCTACGACATCAGTGGCAAACCACCAGCAACGATTGAGTGGGAATGACCTATAGCGTTAAAGAACTATTTCTGACCCTACAGGGTGAGGGCGCTCAAACGGGCAAAGCGGCTGTTTTTTGCCGCTTCTCAGGATGCAACTTGTGGTCCGGCAGAGAAGAGGATCGAGCCAATGCTATCTGTCAATTTTGCGATACCGACTTTGTTGGAACCGATGGTGATGGTGGCGGAAAATTTGAAACAGCTGAACTCTTAGCTGATTCAATTAATCATGTATGGGGGCTTGGTGACCCCACCCACAAATATGTGGTATTCACAGGTGGTGAACCACTTTTACAGCTAGATAGCCTACTAATCAAAGCTTTAAAGCTAAAAGGTTTTAAGATTGGCATTGAGACAAACGGAACGATACGCGCCCCTGAAGGTATTGACTGGATTTGCGTCAGTCCTAAATTTGGCTCAGAGCTAGTGCAGCTCCAGGGTGATGAAATTAAATTGGTGATTCCACAAGTCGGCCACGCTGAAAACTTAAACAAAGTGCTAGCTCGATTTGAAAAGATGTCCTTTACCCATCACTTCCTGCAAGCTATGGATGGTCCAAATCTGGCAGCCAATCGTGAATTAGCCATTAAAATATGCCAATCACGCCCCCTATGGCGTTTAAGCACTCAAACTCATAAATTATTGGGAATCCGCTAGATTAGTCTTTATGAATAAAAAAATGGAAATCACGCGTAGATTGGAGTTTGATGCTGGTCACCGCATCCCAAACCATGAAGGACAATGCCGTCATATTCATGGGCATCGTTATGTAATTGAAGTGACTTTATTGGGTGATGTATTAAATCATCAAGGATATGCTGACGATGGCATGGTTTTAGATTTTGGCGACATTAAAAAACTAACCAATGAACTGATCGTTAGCAAGTGGGATCATGCTTTCCTAGTTGCCAAAGAAGATGAATCTTTAGTTAATTTCTTAGGCAGTATCCAAGGCCATAAAACAGTTGTGTTAGATGTGATACCTACTGTCGAGAATCTGGCTCAAACTGCGTTTTCAATACTTGAACCGGTCTTAAAAAATAATTTCTCAGGGCGTCTTAATTTAAGTCGTCTACGTCTATACGAAACACCTAACTGCTGGGCTGATGTTTATGCCTAATCTGCGTGATCAAGAATTCATGCAGCTAGCTTTAGAGCAAGCAAAACTAGCTCAACAAATTAATGAAGTGCCAGTTGGAGCAGTTTTAGTTTCAAACGATACAGTCATTGCAGCAGGCCACAATCAACCCATTCTTCAAAATGATCCTAGCGCACACGCTGAAATGGTGGCTTTAAAATTAGCTGGTCAAACACTAAAAAATTATCGATTACCTAATACAACTCTTTACGTGACGCTTGAGCCTTGCATGATGTGTTCTGGTGCTATCATGCACGCAAGAGTATCTAGAGTCGTTTACGGTGCCCCAGACCCTAAAACGGGCTGTGCTCATAGCGTTTTAAACCTCTTTGACCATCAGCAGTTAAATCACCATACAATAGTCGAAGGTGGAGTTCTCGAGGAAGAGTGCTCTCAGGTTTTGAAAGATTTCTTTAAAGAACGTCGATCCCAACAATCATGAGACTGAACTTAATTGCCCCTTCAGGTGCATTACCAGATATATCCATTTTGGATAAGGGAAATGCATGGTTTAAAGGGCAGGGTATTGAAGTTCAAAACCTTCATTGTGGTCAACGGCAACATCAAAGATTTGCAGGCACGGATCAAGAGCGTCTTGATGAAATTAATGGTATTTCTCAACTAGAGCCTAACTCGGTGGTTATGTCTTTGCGTGGAGGCTATGGACTAAGTCGCTTACTCCAAGATATCCAATGGAATGCCATTGCCTCACAAGTTAAAAATGGCTTAAAAATTGTTGGGCATAGTGACTTTACAGCCTTTGGCTTAGCGCTTTATGCCAAGACAGGGGCACCGAGTTTTGCCGGTCCTATGTTTACATACGATTTCTGTGGAGACGTATCACCATTTACTTGGAAACATTACCAACAAGCCATCCAAGAAAATAAGCTTGATGTAGAAGTCTTATCACCACAAGAGATAGCAACACCTATTGGTATCGACATAAAAGATAAGTCTGTATTGTGGGGTGGCAATCTAACGATGTTAACAAGCCTGTTGGGTACGCCATACTTACCAAGCATTCAGCAGGTAGCTAATGGCATTCTATTTATAGAAGATGTCAATGAGCATCCTTACAGAATCGAACGAATGTTGCACCAACTATTTGATGCAGGCTACCTAACTTCTCAAAGAGCCATTTTGATCGGCGATATCTCATCATATAAAACCGGAGAAACCGATCGAGGGTATGACTTAAAAGATGCACTCGCTTCAATCAGAGGAAAGCTAGGTAACAAAGTTCCAGTGCTCACCAACTTACCTTTTGGTCATTGCGCCGACAAATTAACGCTACCAATAGGTCGATATGTCAGCTTATCAGCTAGCCAAACTGGCTACATCCTTCAATCTAATTGGTAAATTATTTCAATATTCAGTTTAACCAAGCTGATTGGTTAAAATAGCAGTCTTTCGTTCGCATTATTCTTTTACAGGCAAATAACGTGCTTTCTGCAGCAAATATCACTATGCAATTTGGGGCTAAACCCCTATTTGAAAATATCTCCGTTAAATTCGGTGGTGGCAACCGCTATGGTTTGATTGGCGCAAACGGTTGCGGCAAATCAACATTCATGAAAATTCTTGGTGGAGACCTAGAACCATCAGCAGGCAATGTCTCTCTTGAACCTAACATTCGCCTTGGTAAGTTACGTCAAGATCAGTTCGCTTATGAAGATAAGAGGGTGCTTGATGTGGTCATGATGGGGCATGAAGACATGTGGAATGCTGCAGCTGAGCGTGATGCGCTCTACGCCAACCCAGAGGCCACCGATGAAGACTACATGCGCGCGGCCGAACTAGAAACTAAATTTGCTGAATTCGGTGGTTATACAGCTGAAGCTAGAGCTGGTGAATTATTACTTGGTATTGGCATTCCTATTGATCAACACAATGGGCTGATGAGTGAAGTAGCTCCTGGATGGAAGTTACGTGTACTGTTGGCTCAGGCTTTATTTTCTGATCCAGATGTTCTATTGCTAGATGAACCAACGAACAACTTGGATATTCACTCGATTCATTGGCTAGAAGATATCCTCAATGAGCGTAACAGCACGATGATCATCATTTCCCATGATCGTCACTTCCTAAATGCTGTTTGTTCACATATGGCTGACATGGACTTTGGCACCTTAACGGTTTACCCAGGGAACTATGACTCCTATATGTTGGCATCGATGCAGGCCCGCTCACAGCAACTAGCTAATAATGCAAAAGCTAAAGAGAAAATTGAAGAGCTACAAGCTTTCGTTAGACGTTTCTCTGCTAATGCATCAAAAGCTCGCCAAGCTACATCAAGACAACGTCAATTAGAAAAAATTGAAGTTGTAGAAATCAAACCTTCTTCACGTCAAAACCCATTTATTCGTTTTGAGTACGATAAAAAATTACACAATCTTGTCGTTGAGTGCGAAGCTTTATCTAAAACTTATGAGCGCACAATCTTCAACAACTTTAAGATGATCATTCGACCTGGCGAAAAAGTTGCCATCATTGGTGAAAACGGCGCTGGTAAAACTACTCTGCTTAAATCTATTCTAAGTGAGCGTTTTGGCGGAATTGCCGCGGACTCTGGAACAGTTAAATGGTCAGAAAATGCTGATGTAGGCTATATGCCTCAGGATACTAGCGAATGCTTTCCTGTCGACACCACACTTTTAGAGTGGATGGGGCAGTGGGGTAAGCCTGGTGATGACGACCAAGTGATCCGTGGAACACTAGGCCGCTTACTCTTTTCAGGCAATGAAATTGGTAAATCAGTTCGCGTGATTTCAGGTGGTGAAAAAGGGCGCATGATTTGGGGCAAGCTGATGCTTCAAAAACATAATGTCTTAGCTATGGATGAACCAACGAATCATATGGACATGGAATCCATTGAAAGCTTGCAAACTTCACTAGAAAAATATGATGGTACGGTTATTTTTGTTTCCCATGACCGTGAATTCATCACAGGCTTAGCTACAAGAATTTTAGAAATCAAACATGATGGAACTATCACTGACTTCGAAGGTAGCTATGAGGAGTATTTAGCTAGTCAGTCTTTAGCAGGTTGATTTTTTCTGACAAAGCGCATCGCTGTGCCTTCTGAGGTAATACGAGCCCAAATAGCTTGTTTTTCCTCAGGAGTCATAAAAACCCAGTTATAAACCTCTGCTGCTGTTCTACCGCAGCCTTGGCAAACATCGTCAAACAGGGTAGAGCAAATGCCAATGCAGGGAGAGTCAGAGTTCTCATCATTGACGGATAAAGATGAATTGGAGTTGTTATTTTCAGTCATAAAGGCATGCAATTGAAGATTTCACTGCCTCTTTTCCAAAGGCCTGTTTTAGGTGTAAAGCTAATAGCTGATTGCGCTGCATCACCAGAGCATTGAGTATCAAAATAACTTTCAGATCCTAAGCTACCGCAATAGTTATAAACCTGATCAGCAACTTTCATGGAAGACCCTTCTAAAATCATACGTAAAGGTTTCTCATCTGCATTAGAGGGATCAACTTTGCAATGCCAAGTAACATAATCATTTCTATCGCAGGCCGTTAAGGTCATTGATAATAATAAGAGTATAGGTAATCTTTTTAAGAACATGTCTTCGAATATAGCTCAATCTCACACAACTCGCGAATCTTGGTTACAAGCTGCCGTCCACTCCCTTGAACCAACTTTTTCAAAAGCGGGCTTTGCCATCCCACCAGTGAAGGTTTCTTGTGGTTGGCCAGCCTCCAGCGCCCCTAGAACAACATTAGGCCAATGTTGGCCTAGAGAACGCTCTGGTGACATGGTGAATGAAATCTTTGTATCACCAAAGCTAGAAGACCCAGTCGAAGTACTAGACACCTTAGTTCATGAACTTTGCCATGCAATTGATGATTGCCACAGCGGTCATGGCGAAGATTTTAAAGAAATTGCTCAATGCGTTGGCCTAGAAGGCCCAGCTAGAAGTGCTCATGCAACAGAAGAGCTCAAAGTAAGATTAATGATGATCGCGGACAGACTAGGGCAGTACCCACATAAGGCGATTGTTTTCCCGCCACCTAGGGCCAACAACACTCAACGAGCGAAAGCCAAATGTGGTCAATGCGGCTATGAAGTCAGTCTTCTTAAAAAATGGGCCACGATGGGAGCTCCTATTTGCCCCAAAGACAACATCAGAATGGAAGAGGTTGTAACTGACCTTCTTCAAGAAACAGCGGAAGAAGAAAAGGAACGGAAAGATAAAGAGAAAGAAATTAAGAGGGCGGTTTCTTAAATTTTTACCGCCTTCTCATAGCTCTAGCGCTGAATTAGTTCAATCTTGTACCCATCTGGGTCCTGTATAAATGCAATTAAAGTATTACCACCTTTTACAGGCCCAGCCTCACGGGTAATCGTGCCGCCAGCTACACGAATGTCTTCGCAAACCTTGTAAATATCTCTAACGCCAAGAGCGATATGACCGTAGGCTGTGCCCATCTCGTAACTTTCAACACCATGGTTATAGGTCAACTCAATTTCAGCCTGTCCAGAAATATTGCCTTGCTCAAACCCAACAAATGCCAAAGAGTACTTTTGCTCCGGTCGCTCAGTTGTTCTAAGTAAATTCATACCCATCACTTTTGTATAAAACTTGATGGATCTCTCTAAATTACCAACTCTTAACATCGTATGTAATAGCTGCACCCTTAAACCCCCTTCAATTCGATTAATTCATCCAAACCAACTTTGGAACCATATTGCGAGCTAACATCACTATGGCATTTTGATCAAATAAGCGTCCTAATTGACAAGCCTGATCTAGCTCAACTCCCATAATCAAATAACTATCCTCTTTCCAAGTTCCTTCTGGATCCATTCCGAAACCCTTGAAATAGGGTAGCCGTAAATCATCTATGGCAGATTGCAATTGATTCATCGCCAATATGTTCTCATCATCAGACTGAGGCAACCCCTTAGGATTACAAGCCGTTATGAAACCAGCCAAACTGACATGACAACTATCCAACAATTGATCCAACTCAGTACAGCGTTCATCTATCTTAAAAACAATCGGAGGGGAGCTCAAAACCACATATTCAGCTCGGCTGTATGCATCTAAAAATTCCTGATATATCTTATTTAACATAATAATGATTATGCGAATAAATGCTAATTAGTATAGGGAGTCCCAAATAGCTTCAACCACCTAGATTTCAAGCCCGATACGATCTCAGTCTGATTACCAGTCTCTGCGAACTCAATCACGGTCATACCAACAGCATTTTTTACCGTCATATCAGCGCCACGGTCTAACAACAACTTAACCGTATGAATATGCCCAGCTCTAGCTGCCATCATTAAAGGAGTTGTTCCATTAGGACTTAAAGCATCTATATAAGCAAGATGGTCTAATAAATACTGAACTAGCTTTGCATGTCCATTTAGTGATGCGTAATGTAAGGCAGTCCAACCAGGTTGATTGATCTCAATACCATATATATCAACCAAGTAAATAACTAAATCGTCATATCCGTACAATGCTGCCAACATAACAGCCGTTTCATTGGCCACATTCGGCTGATTAAGATCAATAGACGGCGTATCAATCAATAATTTGGCTGTTTTAAGAGATTTTTCGCTAATAGCTACTAATAACGCAGGATTTCCTTTGGAATCGATTACATTTGGATTTAAACCATCATGTAAGGCTTTTTTTACAGCCTCAACATGATCCATTCTGATCTCACGGAAAAACTCATCTATTCGATTCTGATCACCTTGATTTTGGGTAAGCTCTGCAAAGGAATAAGAACTTAAAGAAAAACATGAAGTTAATAAAAAAACATATATAAAACAATATATTAAATTACTAATTGAATGTTTTTTGTTAAGAGTTTTTAACATCAATTAATAGGGGCTTTAAATAGATTTTTGAAATTTTGAGTTGTCTGAGCTGCTAACTCCTCAACAGGAATACCTTTCAAATCAGCAATAAATTGCCCAACGCAAGCAACCCAAGCAGGTTCGTTAGTTTTACCTCTATGTGGAATGGGGGCTAGATATGGAGAGTCAGTCTCAATCAGCATTCTATTTAAAGGCATTTTTTTGCAGGTTTCCTGCAAATCTTTAGCGCTCTTAAAAGTCACAATCCCTGAAAAGGATATATAAAAACCAAGCTCCATAGCATCCTGAGCAACCTCCCAACTTTCGGTGAAACAATGCATGACCCCACCAACTTGAGAAGCCCCCTCTTCTTTCAAAATCTTAAGGGTGTCACTAGATGCAGAGCGCGTATGCACAATTAAAGGCTTACCCACAACTATCGCTGCCCTAATATGCGTCCTAAACCGTTCGCGCTGCCATTCCATCTGTTCGTAAGTTCGATCCCCGATTCGGTAGTAATCAAGACCAGTCTCACCAATCGCCAAAACTTTAGGGTGCTTGGCAAGATGCACCAACTCTTCAACGCTAGGCTCAGGCGTATCCTCGTAATCAGGATGTGTACCGACAGAGGCGTATAGATTGTCATGAGCTTCGGCCAAGGCCAGTACCTTTGGAAAATCAGGCATATCAACAGAAATGCATAAAGCATTCTGTACACGAGCCTCACGCATCCGAGCAAGCAAACTTGGCACTTGCCCCTCATACTCTGGAAAATCTAAATGACAGTGTGAATCAACAAACATAACAATTGAATTTCTCTTTTAAAGAATTATTTGAATAATTCTTGATATCTAATTAATAAGGCTTCTATTTGCACCCTATTGGCTAAAGCATGCAACTCATGTCTTCTCGCATCCAACAGGAATCGCCAGAATTCTGACAATTTATTTGAATTTGCCTTTTCCGCACACTTCACAATAGAGTTACTTCTTGTTGGGTAATAACGAATAACCCCCGCTTGCTGTTGACTCAATACATCAGCAATCCACCGCTCAAGAGTAATCAACAATACGGACATGGGGGCCTTATGAATGGCCTCAGAAGTGGCGAGCCAATCGATTTGTGCGCCCTTCTCCAAACCCGTTAATAACTCGGAACTTAATTGCTGATGAAGCTCTATCCCATCATCTAAGGCTAGCAAGCGATTCCTGGCATCTAAAACTGCACCGCCCGACTCACCTAATACCTCTTCAATCTCATGTTCAGTAGATTTAATTCCAAAGTTATGAAGCTCATTAGTTAACCAGTCAACAGCCAATTGTTTTACTGGCTTGCCCAAACCTAATAAACGGCAACGTGACCGAATAGTTGGAAGAATCCTATCTAACCTATCACTCACCAAAATAAATAAGGTGCTCTCTGGAGGCTCTTCTAATGTCTTTAAAAGCGTATTAGCCGAAACAGCTTGTAATGTTTCAACTGGACTCATCACAACAACACGCCACCTACCTCGATGCGGAGCTGTATTAATGCCCTCTAGCGCATCTCTAATCTGCTCAACCTTGATAAAAGAACTAGCTTTCTTATCAGCTTTTTCTCCATCATCCTCTGACTTTTTCTTATTTTTTTTCGGCTTGTCATCACTACCATCTCCCTCTAAGGCCTCATGAGGTAATAAATGAAAGCGATCCTCAGGAACTAATCCTAAAAAGTCCGGATGGTTGCCTGTATCAAACCAATGGCAAGCTTCGCACTCACAACAAGGCTTATTTTTAACTGGCGATTCGCATAACAGGGCTTTAGCTAAATGAAGGGCAAAATCAAACTTACCAATGCCTGCCTGCCCATGTATCAAAACAGCATGGGGCATTTGGTCCAAAGATAACTCAGACCAAGCTTGCTGAAACCATGGGTAAATGTTTGTATTCATGCTAATAAAAAAGGCTAATTCTCACCTTGCAGATTAACAAAAATCATTGTAAATCATATAAATAAAGATACTTCCTTAATTAAATCCCATATCTCTTCTTTAGACTGATTGGAGTCAATAATCCTAAATCTAGCAGCGTCATCCTTAGCGCGCCTCAAATACTCTTGACGAACTTTCTCAAAAAAATCTGTGTCGAGTTGTTCAAATTTATCGGGCGTGCGAGCAGCACTTCTTCTAGCTTCAGCTATAGAACTAGGTAAATCAAATAAGAAAGTTAAATCAGGTTGCAAGATATACCGCTGATCTACCCCACCCTCATTTTTAATCCTCATTTGAACCCACACTTCCAACTCGTACAACTTCGCGAGGTCTAAGCCACGACCACCGCCTTGATAAGCAAAACTGGCATCCGTGAATCGGTCAGAAATAACAATTTTTCCTTCTTTTAATGCTGGCTCAATGACTGTTGCTAAATGCTCACGACGAGCAGCAAACATTAACAGCGCTTCAGTTTCCAAATGCATCGGGTGATGCAAGAGGATATCTCGAAGTTTCTCACCCAAAGCAGTTCCACCAGGCTCTCGAGTTAAAACAACCTCTTTATTCGGAAAACGCTTAGCCAACTCATCAGCGAAGGCTTGTATGTGGGTGCTTTTACCAGCACCATCAATACCCTCAAAGGTAATAAAAAAGCCGGGGCGATTTACTGATTGAGCCAATAAGGACATGTGGTTATTTTCTAAGTTGATATTGCTGAACAGCTTGATTATGCGCTACGAGCGTCTCGGAGAAAACACTTCTGCCATCACCTCTAGCCACAAAATAAAGCGCCTTTGAATTTGCTGGTTTAGCAGCCGCTAAAAGCGCATTTTTTCCAGGCATAGCAATAGGAGTTGGAGGTAAACCATAACGCGTATAGGTATTGTAAGGCCCATCCTTAATCAGGTCTTTTTTCCTAATATTCCCATCAAAATTATCTCCAAGTCCATAAATAATGGTTGGATCTGTTTGTAGCTTCATGCCCAATTTGAGACGATTATTAAACACCGCAGCTACCAACTCGCGATCTTCAGGATGGCCTGTTTCCTTCTCAATAATGGATGCTAATTTCAAAAGCTCATAAGGAGTTTTAACGGGGCTAACAGGAGACCTCATTTCCCACGCACTATTAAGGTTTTTAACCATGGCTAGATGAGCTCGCTGATAAATGGTGATGTCTGAATCACCAGGCTCATAAACATAAGTATCTGGGAAAAATAACCCTTCTGGATGAGTCTCTTTAGCCTCAATTTTGACCAAAATTTGTTTGGCAGTCCAAGATTTCGCATCTTTTTTAAGGTCTGCCTGAGCATCAACCGCAGCCTTAAACTGCTTAAAAGTCCAGCCCTCAACTAGAGTAACACTCAATTTAACGCTATCGCCACGTCCCATTTTTAACAAAATAGTCGCTAAAGTTGCTCCTGGAGGAAAATCGTAAACACCTGACTTCAACTTTTTACCCAGAAAAAATCCACGTGTAACTATCTGTACTTGCCAATTAGATGTATGAACTCCCTGAGCTATGAGTTGCCGAGCAACACTAGATACATTTGATCCAGGGGCAATTTTGACTCTTAATTGCCCCTCCTTCGTCAATGGTTCGGCAGCCTCTGGAATAGCCACAGAAACAAAAGATAGGTAAGCAAATGAAAAACCCAATAAGATAGCTATTGAGATAATCATCTTTAAAAAATTCGAGGTAAAAATACGCTTCATCAGTCTATGATAAAAGCTTATGACAAAAGCCTCATAAAAATGCAAATAGGATCATGGCAGCACTAGAAACAACTGTCCTCACAAAACTAAATAATTGGTCACTGATCACTGTGACAGGACCTGATGCAACTGATTTTCTTCAAAATCAGCTAACGAATAATGTTCAGTCGCTCAAGATAACTCAAGCGGGAGAAATATCTAAGGCTCATCAGCAACATCGATTTGCTGGCTACTGCACTGCTAAAGGCCGTTTACAAGCCTCGTTTTGGATTAGTCGGTTAGACATTCAACTTGAATCTGGCGAGATAGTTCCAGAATACAGAATGCTTGTATCAAAGGACTTGGCAACATTTATCTCCAAACGTTTAACCATGTTTGTTTTACGGTCAAAAGTAAAAATCGTTGACCAAACCACCGCATTTAAAATTTACGGCCTAAGCCATCTAAATGACACCACAGCTCTTCAACAAATTTGCTCTTTTGAGTCTATTCAAGTTGCCGAGCTACCCAGCGTCAAAATAAACCAAGCCGATTTTCACCGCCATATTATTTGCATTCCGGAAACCTCTTCTTTCAATATAGAGGAACTCTTCGCACATAAATCACCTCCCAATCCACCTGGAATTTGGGATTGGTTAGAAGTCATGAGTGGTATTCCCAGAATCACAGAGGCCACTGTAGAACAATTTGTTCCACAAATGGTCAATATGGAATCGCTTCATGGAATTGATTTCAAAAAAGGTTGCTACCCAGGTCAAGAAATTGTCGCAAGAAGCCAATACCGTGGAACGATTAAACGTCGCCTGCAAATTGCATCCGTCATAACTACTGAGATACCCAAGCCCAGCACTGAAATATTTCACAGCGCTGATCCAGAACAGCCTTGTGGCATGGTTGTGTTATCTGCAACAGACCCCAATGATTTCAATCACATTGATTTACAAGTTGAATGCAAATTAGATGCACTTCTTCAAGGCCAAATTCACCTTGACTCACCAGAAGGTCCTACTTTAAATTTCAATCAATTACCTTACGATCTCATTGAAATTTAACTCATTGATATGTGTCTAGTTCTGACAGCATGGCAGACTCACCCACAATACCCCTTGGTGGTCCTTGCCAATCGAGATGAATTTTATGATCGCCCAACTGACCCCATGCATTGGTGGGAAGACTTCCCACACATATTGGCGGGCAGAGATAAAGCTGATGTTGTAGGAGAGCCAGGAACATGGATGGGCCTTAGCAAAACCGGAAAATTTGCTGCATTAACCAATGTCAGAGCCCCCAGTGAAAAGAACCCTTCCTCTCGAACAAGAGGAGAAATAGCGACTAAGTATCTGACCGATACATTCATTCCCTCAGAATTTATTGCCGCGCATGAAAAGTCTCTCAATCGCTACAACGGGTTCAACTTTCTCGCGACCGATCTCTCACAGACAACACCTGAATTAATTTGGGTCAGCAACCGGATATTAATGGGGGACAGTTATCGTCCCAGAAAAATTATCAAACCTCAGAAATTAAGCCCAGGTTTATATGGTCTATCTAATGGTGTACTTGATAGCCCATGGCCGAAAGTACAGCATCGCATCAGCGCTTTCGCTCAACTGCTTGCAATGGATACTGGTACATTCAAAAAGCCAGGTCACTACCTTCGCATGATGGAAGATGCCACTCAAGCACCAGATGAAAGACTTCCCAAAACTGGTGTTTCATACGAGTGGGAGAAAATACTTTCATCAGCATTTATTAAAACAGAACATTACGGGACAAGAACTATATCCTTAATTCGTGTACGCCATGACGGTTACTTTGAAGTAGTTGAGAGATCATTCAATGCAGAAAAAGAATTAGGCTCTCAGACATTTGCAGGGCAATTACAGTTAAGCTCTCGAACTACGCGCTGATTATTTTTCCGCGGAATTATTTCCTGGCCGGCAATTCTTTAAAGTATTTAAAGGTTGCGCTACCCATACAACAAATACGATCGTTTTCATCGTAAAGCTTAGCCTCAACAAATGCTAATGTTGGTGTTGCATGCACAGTTTTAGCTGCCACCCTGACAATACCTTTTGCAGCTTGCATAAAGTTAGTTTTCAGCTCAATCGTAACAACCCCACGCCCAGCAGCATCCGCAGCTCTTGCAGCAATCGCCATACCAACATCCATCAAGGTCAATAAAACTCCACCGTGAGCAACTGCCCAGCTATTGTTATGCTCCGGCTTTAATGAAAGAACCACCTCCCCTTCCCCTAAATCAGCGCGCAAACAACGAACGCCCAATAATTTGAGAAAAGGAACATCGAGTTCCACACCCATATCTTTTAATTGATCTTGATTCATAGCCATATCTTAATCGGGGTTATCTCCACTAGGCACATTTATCTGCAAATACTTCCGAAGCCCCATACAATAAAGCATTCATATTCAAAAGATTCTCATGAAAAAAACGAATGCCGAATATAAGCAAAGCTTAACTGATATTGAATATAAGGTGACTAGAGAGGCCGCTACAGAACGCCCCTTTAGCGGTCAATATTGGGACCACTGGGAACCCGGGAAGTATCTATGCGTTTGCTGCGGGACCCCGCTATTCCAATCAGACACTAAATTTGATGCAGGATGTGGTTGGCCAAGCTACTTTCAACCGATTGATTCCCAAAACATTCAAGAACTTAGGGATACGACTCATGGCATGATTCGAACAGAAGTTAGATGCGCCAACTGCGAAGCCCACCTAGGCCATGTATTTGAAGATGGCCCAGCACCAACAGGACTTCGTTACTGCATTAACTCAGCCTCGTTAAAATTTAAACAAGAAGATTAAAATCCACATCACCCATATTTCAATTAAATATATCCAATGAAAATATTTTTCGATTTATTCCCAGTTATTGTTTTTTTTATCGCATTCAAATTTGGAGATATTTATGCAGCCACAGCTATTGCCATGGCTGCAACACTCATTCAAATTGTTTTAGTCGCTATTAAATATAAAAAAGTCGAGCCGATGCAGTGGGCTAGCTTAATTCTAATTATGGTGTTTGGGGGATTAACAATAGGATTACAAGATAAAACATTTATCCAATGGAAGCCCACCATTCTTTACTGGCTATTCTCAATCTCATTGATTGGAAGTGCTGTTATTTTGAAAAAAAATCTTATTCAAGCAGCTATGGCTCACCAAGTAACACTAAAACCTGGGGTCCATCTAAATATATGGAAGAAATTAAATAATTCTTGGGCGCTCTTCTTTGCGTTGATGGGACTACTTAATTTATATGTAGCTTATCAATATGATGAATCCACATGGGTTAATTTCAAGTTGTTTGGCGGCATGGGTATCTTATTTATTTTTATTCTTGCCCAAGGAATTTGGCTCAACCAATTTGTCATTCACGATAAAAAATAATTCATGACAAATATAGCCATTAATAGAATCAGTCAATTTGAAGAAGCCCTAA
>Ga0213922_1000092_pt1 | contig 54049 bp, 83 predicted proteins | sample McNCre2917MG_FD_165060 | JGI IMG/M metagenome (GOLD analysis project Ga0213922, IMG submission 165060) | Freshwater microbial communities from McNutts Creek, Athens, Georgia, United States - 29-17 MG | ecosystem: Environmental > Aquatic > Freshwater > Creek | place: USA: Georgia | collected... | reverse complement strand
GCTTCGTTGAGTTCGCGTTCGAGTTGGCGGCAAAGATCGCACGATTGCTCAAATGCTACATTGGTGCGAAGGCCAATAGGTGCGCGTTCAACCATCAATTCGGTGCGCGGCGTATCGCTCATGGCTTTGCCTCCTTCCCAATCTTCGCGTCATCCCAGCCCTGCAATAGGTTGTCCATTCGAGTAGTCCTCATGCTCGGAGATGGAGGGTTGATGAATGCGTACATCACGTTGCCAGCCAGTTCGAGTTGGCGGATGTGGTTATTTAGCCTCTCGTTCTCTCGCTCAATCTCGGAGAGGTGTTCTTCCTGCAACCTGAGATGCTCCAAGTGGCACTTCCGTTCTCCTTCCAGCTTGTCCCACAGGGCGCGGAGACGGTTTTCGAGTTGTGTGATGTGTTGCTTAAGATCTTCGTTCTCCTTCGCCATTGCTCCGATGGATTTGCACAAACGTTCGTGCGCTTCGTATTGAGGGTTCATTGCTTCCCCTCCTTGACCTGTCTCCAGTTGATTCGCACCGTGACAGGTGTTTCTCGGCCTAGCCATGAGTCCAAGTCATCTCCAGCCTTCTTCAGCTTCCTGATCCGGTCTTGCAGGTGTTCGATCAGCTCGTTCGATTCGTTCAGGTTGGATTGAAGCTCCCTGATCTTAGCGGCCTGTGCGTCGGCAAACCATTGCTCCTTCATAATCCGAAGCACTTCTTTGGCTGCATCAGTAGCGGGTATGGATTCGTTGACCGTGAATCCACCGTCCAGATCGACGCGCATAATCTGGGTGCTTGGATTCGATATCGGGTGGCTGTTGGTTGAAAAGTAGATTGGTTCGCTCATTTGCACTCCTTCCATTTGAATTGAGGTTTCCCGTTCTTGTCGGCCACCCACTCGGCATGGCCTGCTAGAACCGCCTGTTGCTGCATTTGATCAGTTCCTCTATCGAATCCCTTAATCAGACCCATCGTAGCCAAAAACACGAACAACAGCGTGCATGGAATTACTAGCGAGTATTGCCAGTGTTTGTTGTTCACGGCTTCACCTCCTTCTCGTTCCACAGCAGCAGATCGGCGCGGAGAGCGTCGTTCTCACGCTCTAGTTTGGTGATGCGCATATGCTGCTCCGCTAGTCGCTCCCCTGCTTCAGCGACTGCCGCGTTAGCAGCGCCGTCCTCGGATTGGATTTCTGTTGCCAATATGTGCATGGCTGCGATCAGTGTTTCGGTTGATGTTCTCATGGCTTGGCCTCCTTGGCTTTGAACCAGTGCGCCTCTCGGTCGAACATGTTCGTCTTGTAAATAGCCTCATCCCCCGCCTCCTCCAGCTGCTTGATGCGGTCCTTTGACCAGTTCAGTTCGCGGGTGAGTAACCCTTGCAGATTAGATCCTAGGAACTGCTCATTCTCGCCAATTTCTCCCTCATACATCTCCTCCAGCCGCTTGATGCGCTGCTTCATCTCACGCACCACAGCCACTCCTTGCTCGACATCGACCGTTCCTAGCAGTTCGCGGAACTCCTCGCGGAGCTTGTAATTCTGATCAGCCTGTCGTCGAGCTGTGTCACGCTCTGCGATGAGTAGGCGGATGCGCTCGTTGGCCGCGTTGAGTTCGCGTTCGAGATGCTCACCATGTTCTTGCCACACTTGGTGGTCTGTAATTGTGAAGTCTCTTCTTGTTCGGATGTAAATGTCGGCAGCATCCGTCATCGGTGTATCGCTGACCATTTTGCCAGTGTCGGGAATATGGTTCATGGATTGTACTCCTTGGCTTTGTTCCAATTGTGAGCAGCGATAGCATCGCAATAAACCTCCATCGCATCTCCAGCCTCCTCCATTCGTTTGATACGCTTATTGGCCTCGTTGAGTTCGCGTTCGAGTTGGCGTGCAAATGAAGTTGCAACCATGTACCTAGGCGATCCTGAATATGTGTCGTCGTACATATCAATAGACCTTTCATCCGTCATCGGTGTATCGCTGATCATTTTCGTGACGTCAGGAATACGATCGCTCATTTGCCCCCCCTCGCTTTGAGCATCGCGTCGGCTGCTTTGAATGCATTCTTCGCATCATCATCCCAGCTTGCGCCACCTCCATCAGCCAGTATCCCCTGTAACGCCGCCGCCGCGAAGTGGTCGCGGAGACTAACCTGAAGCCCTGCGTTCACGCTGCTGACTGTTGATTGAATCTCTGTTGTTTGTTGTCCACTCATAATGCCTTTTTGTGCTGCACTTTTTGCAGTAAGATTTAATCCCAAGAGGTCTGCTTCTATCTTTAAAGAACTCCTTCAGCTCCAAAGTTTGATTGCAGTCTCGACATACATGAAACTGTTTGTTGAGGCAGTAAAACGAGTCTCCGGTGAACGTTGCGTGCCTTGTGTTGCAAGCTCTGCAAAGCAGCTCCATTGATCCGTCTCGGTTGTGCTGCAATGATGCGACCGTTGATTTTCCGTCTTTTGACAGCCAATTCATCTTTCGGCTGCACCCCCTGCAAACCATTTTTGACTTTTCCACCATTTCGGCCAAATTCATCCTTGTTGGGACAGTTTTTCCGCAAGTTTTCGCCTTCGCCCTCATCTGTCCAAATCGATAGTGAACGACGCAGAGCCACTGGTTTCCTTGCTTGATGTAAGCGCAGGTACCGCATATTGAACAAGTCATGGCTCAATATGACATCGGGGACTACATTGTCAACCGGAAACGCCGGTCCTCCGTCGTTGATTGGTGTGTCGCTCATTTCGCCTCCTGCAATGCGTTGTGAATGTGCGGAAATTCGACGGCAAAGATCGTGTCTCGAATAGCCTCGGCAATGCGACGATGCTCAAGCTGAGTACCCTTCGCGCAACGCTGCTCAAGGTAGTGAATCCATGAGCGGATGTTGCCGGTCATGTACAGCGTTGTTCGAGTAGCGAGCGGAAGAACCATGCGAGCGGTTTCGCGGCTGACGCCCTCCTGCAGGAGCTGCCGATAAGTACGAACAGCAACGTCCAGAGACTTTGCAACGGCATCCACGGCCCACTCTTGATCGTAATTATCACCGCTTCCCTGGCGGTTCTTAGTGTCCTGAGTGCGAAGCTCAACCGGCTCAAGTTCGTCGCATGGAGAATATCTTAAACTCCACTCCTGAAAACAGAACGATTTGTGTCTGATGATCTGAGCGGAGATAGCTCGGCTCGTCTGAATCTCGACCGTCATCGACGCCTGTTCGAAGATGCTCCAATGGCCATGCCTGATGCAGTAGGCCAATAATTTCGGAGCGGTGAGCAAGCTCATCTGATTGCTCGGATTGCTGACACGGGCGGCGTAGGTGATGAAGTCGCTGGCGGTCAGATTACCGTCGCCGACAAGGGGTTTGGTGATAGCTACAAGTTTGACTCTCATGGATGCGAATTGAATGCGTTATGGTTTCTGAATGAGCGTTGCCATGCGGAATGCGCTCCCCTCCGTGAGTTTGGGTTAGAACGGCTTTTCCTCAGTGTCGGTAGCCGTGGCGATTGGCTTCATGTTTTTCAGTCGAACAGCCTTCTTCTTTTCGCCGTTCGATTCGTAATCCTCGAATCGCGTGGTGATGATCAGCTCAAGGCCAATCATCGACTTCAGGAAGTTCGCGTAGCTGCCCTTCACTCCGAGGAAGTCAACCTGCGTACCGTCCGGCACATTGTGATTCGTCGCGGCGACGAGCGAATTGACGCGCCACCAGACGTTCTCCTGGTTCAGGAATCGGTCGGAGATGCTCGCACCATCCTCGGTGCGGAACGTGAGCTTGCAGACCTCGCGGCCCTTCGGATCAAGGTTCTCCTCAACCTTGATGAGCGTGACTTGGAAATCGCCCTCGGTGTCGATGTAGCGTCCACCGGCGGCTTCTTTACGGTTTACTTGGAACATATTGTGTAGGTTTCGATTCTGGTTTAGTTCTCGGATTTATTCAGCACCCATTTTGGGCATGAAAGGGTAATGGTCGTCGTCGGATAGGCTGGCCAACTGTCCAGCGCGCGGCACTCATGCAGCGTTGAGATGGCTTTCCGCCGCAGGTTCTCACCGGCCTGAAGCCATTCGGCATCCAGCTTGTAGATGCCAACCGCGTACGGGGCTTTGCGTTCCACGGCGACAAAGATGAAGTTCTCGGCTTGGGTCATGGCCAGATAATGCGCGGCCTGAATGTGGTAGCCAAATGTGGTGATGGTGCGGCTGAAGGCTTCGGGAGAAGCGTCGTCCGTCGTCTTCACATCGACCAGGGTATGATCCTCGACCCACAGATCGGGACGCGCTTTGAGCGGAATGCCGGTTTCGATGTCCTCGGCGAACACGCTCGCCTCAATCTTGTGGTTGAGATGGATGATGTCCCAGAAGGGATGCCGACGAACAGAGTTGGCCACGCCCTGCACATCGATGTCCTCGGCATGAGTCAGGTGGATGCGGCTCTTGTGCTGCTCCTTCCACGCTTTACCTTCCTTCGTCCGACCGTCGATGTCGGGCGGAATCACGGCGACAACCTGCGAGTACAGATGCGGTTCGAGAACAGCGGTATGAATCGCCGTACCGAGCTGCATCGCCTTGCTCGGCTCCTGATGTTCCTCAAGCGCGGCTTTGTAATGCGCCGGTGACTTGAGGATCTTACTCATCATGCTCTTGGAGAGCGCATCAACGGCGTGATACTTCTCGGCTGGCATGTTGAAGTTGATATGTCGGTTTAGAATGCTCATTCGATGGTCGGGCTGGAGAACGCTTTGGCCTTGATGAGGAAGCTGTCAGGATCGGACACGATCATGTTGGCCACCTTGGTCGAGACATCGCGGAAGTTCTGACCTTCCTTGATCAGGTTCTTCGAGAGCAGGAAGGCATTGGCGATGTCCGCATGCGGCTCGAGAATCTGCTCCAGCTTCTCGACCAGCGAAAAGGTTGATTCCGGCGTCACATTGACCGTCTGGCGCGTCGTAGAAGTCGAAGCGGGTGTCGGCGTCGTGTTGAAATCAGCGGCTTCCTCGGGGGTGTAAACACCGGCAACAACCTCAGGAGCGAGCATTCGAATAGCCTTGCTGATGCAGCGAGCGCGGAGCATGGCCGCAGGATCTTTCTGCCAACCAGATCCTGGCTTTGCGGGCAATAAGCCAGCTTGCTTCGCATCTTCTGCGGTGAATCCGATTTCGCATTCGTTGCCGTCGTACTTCCAGATGCCAATCGCGGCAGTCGAATCAAACTGCTTCCAGATGACTTTGCCGCCGCGAGTCCGGTAACCGGCAAGCATCGCATCCGACCGCATCGTCAACGATCCGTTGACCAGATGAAACTCGCGCTTGAAGTCGAACGGAGTCTTTCGGGTGGCCAGACACTCAAGGGCAATCATGTTCCCTTGCTCATCCTTTTGGCAGTTGAAGACTCCGCTCCTGGCAATCCAAGAGCCAAGCTCCTTCACCGCTTCAAGCGATGTTCCGATGCGGGAGTAAAACTCGCCGCTGTCAGGGCTGACCACAGGTGTCAGCGATTGCGTTTGCGACGGCACTGCTACCGTCAGACTGGTTTGTAGGTTGCTACTCATACTTTTGTTCTCTAATTTTGTTTCTCAGACACATCCACCTTGCTGGGCAGATAAAACTTAGACCGACAAATGCGGGTATTTTCGGTGATGTTCACAATGACATTTTCTGCAAAGCCAACGCACTACTAGCCATTGAGATTCGTCGTAACTGTCGTGATGCGCTTCCGGCTTACATTGACGCCCGCAACTAGAACACAAATTTGGCCTGATAATTTTGCCCGATCTTATCGCCGACAAAACCTTAGAATTTGCTTTTGTGTGGCTCGGATACAGCAATCTTGATTTTCTCCGACCGTTCATTGTTGCCGTTCGATATTTGGAGTACTTTTCAGGATCGAGTTTTATTTTTTCATATCTCGATTTTTCACGCTCTCTGTTTCTAGCTGCGTTCTTTGAACGATATTCCTTTAGTCTTTTAAGAACAGTGTCTCTGTTGGAAATATGATATTTCGCTTTTCTTTGTTTTATCCTGTCTCGGTTTGCTATCCGGTAATTCGCTTCACATTGCTTACATTTAACCTGTCTTCCGTCCTTTGAGCGTGAGCTTAAATTAAACTCTTCAAGCAATTTTTCAGAAACGCATTTGGAACATCGTTTCGTCGCTTCAACCTGCTCAGTTTGCGTGGTCATGGTTTTACCTCCTGCTCCTGACCCTTTGGCTTTCTGGCGTACGGGTTCACTTCACCCTTCATCAGGCGGCTTTCCAGAATCGCCGCAATGTCGGCTTCGGTGAACAAGATCCGTCGGCCAACCCTTCGATGCTGGATTCCATCCTGGCGAACGATCCGTCGGAGCGTCTCGGTGCAAATCTGAAGCATCGCTGCCGTGGCTTTTGCGGTGTAAACTTTCATGCGAAAACTGCTGCAATCAGGTGATAGTCACGGGCGAAATCCAAAAACACCCTGTCGCGTTACCTCAACGCGCTCTACGCCTGATTGCAGGAAATTGATCATTGTTGCGAACGAAGTGTTGCAGTTGCTTTGAGTGGAGTCAACAGTTTTTCGAAAACATTTTCAACGCCACGCTTGAGCAATCATCGACTCGATTGATGTCTGGGCCGAAGTTTCCGGTTCGGTCGATTCCACGGACTGTTCTTCGGCGATAGCTTGATCAACCTTTTGCTTCCTTTTGCCTCGCTGCCTAGCCTTACGCAGGGCATTGATGGCCCTCCAAAGCTGGGCGATTTCCCGCCGGATATCCGACAGCTTGCGCGATTCAAGATCCTTCTGCGCCTGCTCATCGGACGGCTTCCAATCGCAGCCATGCCAGACCCGTTCGATCCGATCAAAGACCAGCACCTGGCTCTTCACGTTCCGCATCGAATTGAATGCGCGGTTCGCCTCGGCAACACCGCCGCCAATCGTCTCAATGATGTGGGCCAGTAGCTCCGACTTTTCGAGGGTCAGATTGTGCCTCTTCGGCGGCATCTCTCGGAACGTCGCCCTTAGCGTCGAACCATTCGGAAGGTAACTCATGGTGGAAAACAGATAACTCTACTTTGTCCTCTTGTCAACGGAAAATTACCAATGGTTATTTCTCGGTTATCCTTGGTCTACCTAGCTCATCTAAAGATAAGCCTCCCCTTTCTAAAAAAGGGGAGAGGCTTATTCCGAAATCGGAAAGCTTGCGCTCCGCCTTTGGGGGCGGTGCCGCTTCCGTTTCGGAATAAGGTGTGGAACGCGTTTGTGTCGCTCAATCGACATGTAGGGATGCTGTTTCTTGAGCCGGAAACGGCCCGTAGAGCGTTCGGAAGGTCGTTTTCGACTCTACGGACGGTTTCGGGCATGAGCGCGCTAGAATCGAATCGGAGAAAAGACATGGTTTTGGATGCTCAGATTGGCCAACGGAAAAGTTATCCGTGATTTTCGACAAGTTCTCGCATGAGCGTTCGATACGCTAGCTCGGCGGTTGCCGGGACGACACCGTTTCCGAGGAGGCGAAGTTCGTCGGTTCGATTGTCCGTGGCGACGCACAGGCCAAGATGTGTAATTGCTTTGGCAGTATCCATGTGTCGCTCATGGCTTGGTTCTCTCCGGCGTCGGATAAACATCGTAATCCTCCGGCATCTCAACCGGAACAACCCGAATCCGGCCTTGCGTGAATTCTCCGGGGTTGAGTTCCTTGGCGACGGTTTCCGCCTCCTTGCGCGTAGAGTATTCGAGCGTTCGATAGCTGACGACACGCTCCTTTAGATCTGACCAGCCAATCGCGCCGCTGACCTGAACCTTGAAGCGCGGCGGGGCGAAGAGATTGCGGCTCATGGTTCGACCTGGTAGTTGGTGGGTTTGAAATCGACAAGCTGAGGCGACAGGTACGGCTTCATGAGTTCCTCAATGGTCTTCTGTCGGGGCGGCGGCTCCGCATTGTCCAGTTCCTCAATCGCTCGCTGGAGATAAATCGCCTGATCAAGACACTCCTCCAGCGCATGACGCAGCCACGCGCGGAGGGGAAGCGGATTGTCGGAGACGGTTGTCCCATACTTCGCAATGCCGCTCATCTGACGCTCTGCGATAAGCTGGCACACGCGGAGTTCAGTACCGCTCAGGTAGTCGGCTGGGTCGTTGCTCGCGCTCATGGATAAATTCCTCCGGCACGAATCAGGTTGATGATCAGTTCCGAGTCGTCGATCAGCTCCTGGCGCCGACGCTCTCCCTCGCCTGTATTATCGGCTGACCGATACATGCGGACGTAAAAGAGCGCATGTTCAAGGTTAATGAGAGCATCCGATACCTGATCCAGTCGAATCGATGCTTCGAGCAGGATCGGAGACTCCGTTAGAGTGGAAAGATTCTCAAGGCGCGTGATGAGTTCCTTAAGACTCGTATTCCGCGCCTCCAGTTGCGCGCGGGAAAAACTTTGGGAATCGCTCACGGCAGCTTCTCCTCGTCGGGGTTTCCCTCAAACGCGGGACAAATCCTGTCGCCATGCTCGCGTTCAATAATCAGCTCCAGGATCTGCTCGCCGTTCGCTGCGACGATGCAACAGATATGTTTTTCCTCATCGTAGATGCTCATGGGAGTGGCATGATGTTCCTGTACCTCGCCCGTGATGATGGCGTTAAATAGGTCGATGATCGTCTGGGCGTTGGTTTTGCTGCTTATGGTTAGTTTCATTGGTTCTTAGGGTTTCAGCGTCCGTTGAAATGGTCGGTTTGACTGGCAACTGTAAAGGATTCCTTGATGGTTCGATTCTCTAGTTCGCGCATCACCCGTCTGGCATAGGCGCGTGTGGAAGTCTTTTGATGACCTTTTGGCCCACCCTGCCAGATCCGCGCGAGCGATTCGTCGCTGAGGTTTCGCCCGTAGTGGCTTAAATAGGCGGTGGCAATGAACGTGGAAACCGCACGATTGGTTACCTGCTGATGCGCGTAATGCGTTCCCATGATGCGGTTTACGTCTCGGACCAGGATTGGTTTGATTTGTAACGCGCCAAGTTCGCCGTGACGGCCTTTCGCAAGGTCATTGCCGCCTGACTCAATCTGAATCAGAGCGGAGAGAAGGAGTGGATGCATGATTCGATGGTTTATGCGCGCGGGGAAGTTTTAGACGATTCGACCTGAAATGTCCCCAGCAAATTCCGTTTCGGGAACGCTCGCGGGGACGATTCGGAGTTTCTCCAGATGCTCGCACATTTCGTTGAAACGCCCGTAGGCGCGGACGGCATGCATGCGCGAGGGGAAGAAGCATGGGTCGAAATGACCTGTTCCGTATGACTCGCGCAGATCGGACCAGCCATCGACGGTTTGAATTTGGATTTTGTATCGCATGATTCGAATTCGGTTGCGGATAGATTGGCCTACCCTTTCGCTCCACTCTTGCGAATGAAGCGCGGAGGATAGGTCAAACCTGGCACTTTGGGCATCGCGGAAGCAGACTGTTTTTCTTCACGGGCTTTCCGCAGCGCGCGCATGAACGACCGTTAATCCGCATTTTCTGGGCATTTACCCGGAGCTTACCGGAGCGCTGCATTTTTGCTATCTGTTCCCAAGAGTAACCAAAAACGCCGTCCGCTTGTCGCGATAGTAAATAAGCTTTTGCCTCTTCAATGTTCATAGGTGCGCGGGGAATAGGTTAGAACCAGCGCGAAACGATGGCGCGGCCAAAGGTTTCAACGGCCCAGGCGCGCACGTCGGACGTGCCAAGATTGACGTGATACCGCCAGAGTGCGGTCGAAAGCGCGCGACACACTGCGGCACGATACTCCGTCGGAAAATATTGCCCCGCGCAATAGTCGATTGAACCGCGCGACGGATCGAATGACAGGCGCTTTCCTTCGGACAATTCGGAAAGGAGGTAATCCACGGGAATCGACGACCAGTTTTCAACGAATGAGAGCAACGCGCGAGCATCTCGGCCATGCTGCAAGATTCGGTTTCTGTCGGATCGAAGCGCGCGCATTCCGTTGGTGTCGCGCCAGTCGGATGCGTAATTGCGCCAATCTAGGCCGGAGCGTTGCGCGATGAATGCGCGAAGGAGATTGCAGAGTTCGGACTTGGTGACGGCGGATTCTGTAGTCATGGGATTTTATGCTTTGGATTCGGGCTTGATTACCCGCCGGAGGCTACCCTTGCGGATAGCGTCTCGCGGGGAATCAGAGCTTGGTGATTTGATGCAATGCGGATTCAATGTCACGCCGCAGACCGGATCGAATAGAATCGGACAGTTTCAATGCGGCGTCCATTATCCGTTCCGCCTCGTTGCGAGCATCCAAGATAATCTTGTCACGCTCACGCATAGCCTCACCGCGCATTTCCGCGCAACGGCGCGCGCAATCTTGAATTGAGGCTGAGGCTAGAATTCCCGGTTCAATGTCGGATTGAATGTCGGATTCGATGAAGGGAATCTGCTCGCGCAACCACGCGCCGCAGTATGAATCGGAGCCGAGACTATCGGCGCATTGCGTGAGGATTTGGATTTCTTCGGATTTGGATTTCATGGGATTTGATTGATTGAGGCTTAGAATTGGGAGCGGAAGAAAAGGAGGTAGAAAACGGAAGCGGTGACGGCGTAGGCCACGGCTTGAATGAGGAGGGAGAGGAGTTTGCGTTTCATGGTGCAGACAGAATGCGGCATGGCGGGGAAAGAGTCAAAACTTTTCTTTAACTTTTTTTCGACAGGGGGAAAACACGGGGAATTGCTCAGGAAAACGGGGGATTTGAAGCGACGGAAACCTTTCGGAAACCTCCCGTTGAAACCTCAAATCGTCTCCAGTAGCTTGGAAAGGTGAGACTGACTCCAGAACTTTGGGAAAAGGCCAAGGCCAGAAAACTGCAGGGTGAGACTTGGAAGGCTATTGCAAACGATTTGCAACTAACCGAAACCAGTCTATTTCAGAAAGCTTCAAAGTCAGGCTTCGGAAAACTGGCAAAGGAGGTCAAAGAGGTTTCTCTTAAAAAGAAAACCGAATCCTTAGAAAGCCTGTCGGCGCTTGTCCGGTCAAAGCTTGCGGCCGACGCAGCGTCTACGCTTGAACGCATCGAAGGTTATTCGTTGGACGGGATAAAGGATGAAGCGACTAGGGAAACCATCCTTGGTAGCGTTGCAAAGCGCAGTGCGCTGGTGTTTGGCTGGTCTGAAACTGGGGAACAAGCGTCGGTGTCGATCAATCTGCTCGGATCGATGCCTGATCGAGTCGCTGAGATTCAAGTCACGGGAGAAATGGAAACGAAGTAAACATAACACACACTGTGCATCGTTAACGTTCTAATGGACTGGATTAGATTGGCTAATGACAGAAAAGGATTGTTTTTCCTGGGGAATGGCACACTTTTTGACCGGCAACCTGGCACCCCCCTTTGCGGGTGGGCTTCGTTTACGATACCCCCCTCAAAAATTTTCCGCCTTTTTGACCATGCTAAATAAAATTGAAATTGGTCAAACTATTACTCTCACCTACTGCGAGCAGAAGCTGGCCCACTTTGTCGCTCGTCATCGCAATGGAAACAATCGCCATTTCAACGTGGCTAATCTCAAAATCAGCGCGGAATCGCCGCATACGGTGGATTTGGAGGGAATAGCTGGCGAGATTGCTTTCTGTCGTCTGTTCAATGTGTATCCCGACCTGGACACCGACCGCCCACCTCCGCATCCGTTCTACGACGCGACAATCCCGCCGCCTCCAGGATATCGAATCGATGTCAAAACGACCAAGTACGACAACGGCAAGCTGCTTGTGGACGCGCGTAAGGACAGCGTGAAAACCAACGCGATTGATTTCTATGTGCTGATGACCGGCACTTTCCCTGGTCCGTACACCTATCGCGGCATGATAGCGCGTGAGACGATTGTGAGTCCGAAGAGAATCCAGACGATCAAGGGTTATCGGTCGTATGTTGCCACGCAGGATGAACTTGTGGCCAACCCCATGGACGCCACATTTTAATTGACGCGATAAGCGTTTCTATCGCTCCATCCCGCGTAACGACCTTAAGCATGGCATTCGCTTGGTCAGCAAATGCACCCGTCTAAGCGGCAATGACACTCCGCATGCAGCGATAGGTTGGATAATCAGCCACCGTGTGGTGGATGGATGGCCAACCATAATGTCGGTTTAACGTCGGTTTACTTTTTCATATCATGGCTTGTCCTAATGTCTTTAACGCCTTTGCGGTGGCTACCGAGTCGCTCGCTCAGGACGTTTACAAACGCGCCTCGTACCGTTCGATGTGGTTGAACCTCATTGAGCGCGGCGAGTATCCCCAGGGTACGGGCTTGACCCAGACCTCGTTCACCACGACCAGCATCGAGCCGACTTCGGCTGAAACTTGGTCGGCCATCACCCTTGCTGCCGGAAACCCCGGCGACAACGGTGGCGCTTGCGATGTCACCTACAACGACGTTCCGGTCGGCTACAATGCCGTCACCTGGAGTCCTGAGCGTTTCGCGCTCAAGGGTCCGCTCCTGTGTAAGGACGACCTGACCTTCGATCATCGCGTCGAGGCGTTCTTGCGGGTGTACTTGGAGAAGCTCTCGATCCGCGCGCAGCGGTCGTGGGAGACGCGTTACCAGAACATCTTCGCCAAGTACGCCATCAAGGCGATTGCCGATTCGAGCTTCACCCAGACCGAGACGATTCCGTCTGGCGTGAATGAGTTCCCCTGGATCGATGGTGTGTCCACTGGCCAGGCGCTCAATCAGTCCACCTCCGAGCTGACGCAGGAGATGCTGGATGTCGCCGCTGCCACGTTGATTCGTAACGGTGCTACCAATCCTGATAGCTCTGGTTTCATCAGCTACAGCAGCGACGGTCCGGTGTTCCCGCTCTACATCGGTCTGGAGGCTTCGCAGCGTATCGCTCAGAACAACCCGGCGTTCCGCGACGATCTGCGATATGCCGACATGGGCAGCGGCAGCGGCGCTGAGTTGCTCAAGCGCATCGGTGCGAATCGGGTCATCAAGAACTTCCGGCATGTGCCGAATCTGTTCCCGCCCCGCTTCACCTACGCTGGCGGCAAGTACACGCTGGTTCAGCCGTTCACCAGTGCTTCCGGCACCAAGGGTACGGTCTACAGCGTCAACCCGAGCTGGACTACCGCTCCGTACGAGGCGGCGTTCGTCGTTACCCCGTATGTGTTCAAGAGCCACATCGTCCGCCCCGTGAATCGGGTTGGCGACTTGGCCTGGATGCCGACCAACTACATGGGCGAGTGGCAGTGGGTGACTGGTGCCTACAAGCTCAACGTGGATTGCGCCGATCCGCTGGAGAAGAAGGGCCAGCATTATGCTGAGTTCATTCACGCGCCTGAACCGATATTCACGTCGCAGGGAATGACTATTATCTTTAGGCGATGCACCGGAGCATTGACCCAAATTATCTGCTCCTGAGATAGTCAATACCTAATCCACGCAGCCTCGACAGCGAAAGTTGTCGGGGCTTTTTCTTTGCCATAAACTCTTGACGAACCAACGTTGGTTGGTTAAGATTTCGGTGCATGGAAAAAATAAAACGTGGCGACGTACGCGAAAGTGATGGAAAGAAATTCTGGTTTTACGGCCCGAAGCTGGCCAACGGAGAACGCTCAGAATACTGGGTTTCGCCCGAAAGATACGAATACTTACTTCTGAAATCGGCTGAAAAGCTCAAGCGGTATGCTGAAAAGAATCCAGAAAAGGTTAAAGAAGGCGCATCCAGAAGATATCAGGAAAATCGAGAGCAAAGGCTTGAGAAAGCGCGCGAGTATTACGTTCAGAACAAAGAGCAGGTCAACAAACGGAACAGCGAGTATTGGAAAAAGAACGCTGAACACCTGAAGAAAAAGTCTAACGAGTACCGTGCAGCCAATCGTGAACGCGCCAGAAAATGGGACAAACGCTACCGCGATGCCAACAAGGCAAAGATCATGGACAAGCTCCGCGAGCGTCGCCGCAACGATCCATTTCTCCGACTCCGCGACGCCATTCGCGGATCAGTTCGAGCGTATCTTGGCAGCAAGAAAACGCGACGGTCGGCCACGTTCGAGATTGTCGGATGTACGCCTGATTTCCTGCGCTCTCATCTTGAAAAGCAATTCAAGCCGGGAATGACCTGGGAGAATTACGGTAGTCATTGGCATGTCGATCATCGCATTCCATTGGCCAGCGGAAATTCGCCGGAGGAGATTATGGGCCTGAGTCACTGGACGAATCTGCAACCGCTTGAGGCGTTGGAGAATTTGCTCAAGAGCGATAAAATGCCTCTTGCCATCGACGCATCCTCGTCTCAGCCTATCGACCGGATTGACTCATAGGTTGTTTGTCTAAAGCCGCTACACGCGGCAACCCCTCATCGGCCCGAAAGGCTGGTGGGGGGTTTTTCGCGTAGCGCATTAGCCTTGACACTAATGCCCACGAAGTGATGCTCCCTTCATGCCGGTTTTTACTCTCCCCAAAGGCGTCGAGGTTCCTGAAAATCTCCAGGAAGGCGAAAAGTTTCAGACGATGGCCACGCTCACTCTGAAGAAGAATGGCAAGGCCGAATTGTGCGAGGTTGATGGCCAACCTCTCGCTGGTTACGAGGCAAAGGAAAGCGAGAAGGAGAGCGAAGGCACGATGAAGGAACACGGCATGGAGGAGAAGGGCGAGATGGTTCATGGTAAGGGTGGCGGAAAGGAAGGCTTCATCGCTGAGGTGATGCGCCGTGGTGCTGGCCCTATGGCCTGATAAATCGATAGGAAGGAGACGATATGCCAAACATCACATGCGACGAGGCTGAGACGCTGATCAATGAAGCGGCGTCGCTTGGGTGTCGCTCTCCGCGTGAGGTTGAGCTGGCGAAGCTCGCTCTGGAGAATCGCATCGCGACGTATCTGGCTGGTGGTGGTGCGACTCGCGGTGCGTATCGGAGCGTGACGACCAGCGGCAATGTGGTGAGCGGTGATTACATGATCATCTGCGACGCTACTGCTGCTGTCATCACGATGACGCTTCCTCCTGCGGCCTTGGTTCCTGGCCGTATCTACACGTTCAAGCGAATCAATGCTGGCAATGCTGTTATTATTGACGGATACGGCTCCGAGACGATTGACGGTGCGCTGACCCATACGCTGGGAACGCAGTGGAATGGAGCGACTGTCATGTCCAACGGAGTCGCTTGGTTCAAGATCATCGCCAACTAATATGCCAGTCATCTCCTGCACCCAAGCGGCTGATCTGATTGCGGAGGCTCAGGGAGCTTCGTGCAAGAGTCCGCGCGAACGAATTCTGCTGGAGATTGGCCTACTCTGGGAGGCGTCGATTCTTGGCGGAACGGCTGATATTACGGCGGATAATACGGTGATTACCGTGGACAGCACGATCATCACGGCGGACATGACCGAATTTCTGTAACCCAAAACCAAATCATTTAATTCGATATGGCACAGCAAACCATCAATGTCGGAACGTCCCCCAATGACGGGACGGGAACGCCGCTGCGTACGGCTTTCCAGTACACGAACAGCAACTTCAGCGAGCTGTACACGGCTGTTGGCCCGAGCGGCAATAACATCGTTGTTCCTGGCTCCGCCACCATCACCGGCGATCTGACGGTGGCGACGAGTGTTCTGAAGGTTGATTCTGCTAACACGCGAGTTGGAATCAATACCACCACAATCAACGGTGGCCCTTTCAACGTTAAAATCTCGTCCGCAATCGACGCAAAGTTTGTTGTTCAGGATGGTTTTACCACTGGAAACGTGCGTCTTGCTGCTGTTGATAACGCCTACAGCACTTACAAGATGATGGACTACAGCGCGTTGTCCCATGCTTGGTACAACAGCGGCTCCACCGCCATGACCCTGAACTCCACGGGGCTGGGCGTGGGGGTTACGCCTGCGGTTGGGTTTGAGCTTCAGCAGACTAGCCCGATGGCACGGATTACCGGCACATCGACGACTGGTTATTCAACGCTTACTCTTCGTAACACCGGAGCTTCTGGCAGATCATACGGAATCAGTGTTGGCGGTAGCGGAACCGGAGCGGCTGCTGCTGGTAATCTCTACATCACGGACGATACCGCAAGTGCTACTCGCTTGGTGCTGGACTCCTCCGGCAACGTCGGCGTGGGGGTTACGCCGAGTGCGTGGGCGACATACACGGCTCTTCAAGTCAAAAACGGTTCAATATCAAACTACAGTCCTACTCAGGATCTGCGAATCAGCTCCAACGCTTACTATGCGTCTGGAGTTTGGAAGCGAATTGCTGCGGCTTATGCCGCTCAGTATTTGCTGGATGGATCTACTGGTATTCATCAGTGGTTCAACGCCGCAACCGGAGCCGCTGATTCTACAATCACCACATTTTCATCGGCAGCGATGACGCTCGACGCGAGCGGGAATCTGTTGGTGGGTTTGACTGCTGCTGGAACCACCGCTGCCAAGACCATCCAGATTGCGAACGGAACCGCTCCTACGGCCAACGTGACTGGTGGCCAGCTCTACGTCGAAGCCGGTGCGCTCAAGTACCGTGGAAGCTCTGGAACCATCACCACTCTGGCTGTCGCCTAATCCATACCCCATGAACATCTCTTGGATCATCGAACGCCTTCTCGTTAAGCCTACCGAAGGCGACAAAACCGATGTCGTCATCACCGCCGACTGGCGTTGCAACGGCTCGCAGGATCAGTACAGCGGCACCTGCTACGGCAGCGCGTCGTTCGCTCCTCCGAGTGGCAACTTCACTCCGTATCCTGATCTGACCGAGCAGCAGGTGTTGGGCTGGTGCTATGCCAATGGAGTCGATCAGGCGGCTATTGAGGCGAACGTTTCCGCGCAGATCGCTGACCAGATCAACCCTCCGGTCATCGCTCCGCCGCTGCCGTGGGCGGTGCAGCCTTCATCGCCGCCGGTTGTTGTTGCGCCTCCTGCTCCGATCATCGATGCTCCGGCGGCATGATTAAAATCGAACTCACCACCGAACAAGCTAACAACCTCCTCCAGCTCATCGACATCGCCATCAAGGCTGGCGGCTTCCAAAATGCGAAAGTCGGCGTTCCTCTGGCCGACCTGATTTTGGAAGCTGCCAAGCAGTCACAGGCGGACGCTAACTAACCAAGCACGATGACGGACCACCACGCTTTCATTCGAGATATCTCAATCGGCGTCGGTGGTCCGGTCATCGGAATACTCGGCAATGCGGTTTTTTCAGATCCTCATCTGAAGACCGCATCGCTCGCTCTTGGCGCTCTCGCGGCTCTTTTGACATGCGTTGCCAAGTGTGTTGATCTGTACCAGAAATTCTTCGGAAAGAAATGAAAACGACCATTCTCCCCATCATCCGCCACTTCCTCACGTTCGGCGCTGGCTACCTCGTCTCCAAAGGACTTGTTGATTCCGGTTCCGCCGAGGAGTTGATTGGCGCTATCCTGTCGATTACCGCTGTCGGTTGGTCGATTGCCGAGAAGCGCAGCAAGGCTGGCGCGTCCGCTCCCGAGAAGTCGGAATGAACTTCTTGGCCGACTTTGTAATGAAGCTGGTCATCTGGCTTCATTCTCTAACGAAGCAGGACACGACGAGCGAAGATGCTAAGAAGCAACCCGATCTTAAGCGCGGTCTTCTTGATCGTGTGCGCGAGCATGAGCGTGAGCTGCGCGAGCCGGGTGATTTACGTCCCCCACGGTGAGCCTGTGAGGCTTGCCGAGGACGTTAAGGCAAAGGTTTGGGTCGTTGACGCCAGCGGCAAAACGGTGCGTAGTAAGAACCGCATTACCATCCATGAAGGCTGGTATGCGCTTCCAAAGGACTAATTATGAGCATCAGAGCGCCGTACAAAGGATCGCCGTCTGTTCAATCCGGCAGCGGACCTTACAAGCAGTCTCCGCCTCCGAAACCGCCGGTTAAGCCGATTCCTCAGCCGACTCCGAGTGGCAGCGGACCGTATCGTAAATGATTCAAACGAAAATCCCCCGGTGGTAATGAAAACCATCGGGGGATAATTGTTTTGGAGAGTAGGGTTAGCGTCCTAACGACTTCATCACGCTGGCAACGAAGTCTTCGCTCTTCGCAGCGTTTGTGTTGGCCGGACGAGGGCCGCCGGTCGTAGCGCGCGAGCTGACCCCAGGTTCGCTTCCGCGATACTTTGATAACTCAGCTTGGAGACGCTTGTTCACCTCGACCTGGGCATAGAGCAGTTCGCGGTACTTAGGAGCGGCAGCGGCCCACAGAGCAGCCTTCGCTAGATCCTCCTCGCTGTTCTCACCATTGAAGATTTGCTGAGCGAGATTCAGGCGCTGGTTAAGTTCGCTATTCCATTCCTCGTCATTCTCGCGCGGCTCAAAGATTTCGAGCGAACGAGCATCGCTTGAAACCTTCTGCCAAGTCTTCGTGGCCGACTCCAGCGCAGCTTTCGTACCCTCCTCGTTGTCCTGCTGGTACTTGGAAATGACCGCATCGTAATCGGCCTTAGCCTCGGACAATTCGGATGCGCGTTCGCCATTGATTTCGTCGTACTTGACGATGAGTGCGCCAAGCTTGGCTTTCTTGGACGGTGAAAGACCTTCAACGATGTCGTCGATCTGCGAGTTGCGATAGTCGCTCTCGGGCGATTTGAGGAGCGAAACAAGGCGTTCGCCATCGGTTCCAACAAGACTCTTCACCGAATCGAACACGCCGTTGATTTTACCTTCGTACTTCTTGATGAAGTCGGGGTGACGCTCGATGTCCAGAAGTCGAACACGCTCTGAAAGCGCATCACGCTCTTCCTGCAATGCCTTGAGCTGAGATTCGAAGTCAGGGTTGGTGGACTTGCCAGCCTTCAGCTCCTCAAGTTGCTTGGCCAACTGCGCCTTCTCTTCCTTGATCTTGCGGAAAGCATCAGCGGCTTTGGTGGACTTGATCGTTTCGGGAATGTCGGCGTCCTCGGTCGGAGCGGTAGCCGCAGGTTCAGCGGCATTCTTCTTTCCGAACATCCGCTCGATGTCCTTCTCAGCTTTACTGAGCTTCGGAGATGTATCCTCCGACTTAGAAGGCTTCTGTTGTGGCTTCTGCTGCTTCGGCTCCTCGGTAACCTGGGTGGCAGAATTAGCGGATTCATCCGCCGACGCGGCATCCTCCTCCACTCCACTCGCCTTGAAAGCATCGATGAACGAGCTGCCAAAGTCGGGAGTCTGGCTGTTGACGAGAGGTGAATTCAGGGGTTCTTCCATATTTTTAAGATTTAGTACGATTTCTCAAAAGTCGCTTCGGGTTCTTTCGCTGTTTCAATTACGGCCAATTTTCGAAGGTTTTCAAGACAATGCGCGTAGCCAGCGGTTACACCGGCTGCGAAAATAATGTCCGATTCCTTGCTGCCATGAACCGGCATCGGCACCGGGATTGACTCCGACACGATGCGAATCGCCATTCGAAGAATCGGGTTCTTCATAATGGCGGAAAGCTCCGCCTGCTGACCTTCCGTTTGCCATTCGCTCAGGTTTACTTCAGGCAGATTCAACAGATCCTGCTTCGTCTGATTGCTCGGGTTTTTCGTCAAGCCTCTTAGCCAGTTCATTGTATTTAGACTTCTTGTTTCGTTTCAGTTTGTGCCGCTCGGGAATCGGATCGAGAACGTCCACCATTGTCGGCGGGTTCTCCTTATTGACGACATCGCGCTTCGGTCGAATCACCTTCGTCACCTCAAGCAAGTCGGCCAGTGGCAGCTTCATGTAGCCGCAATCCACATCGTTGATGCCATACGAGATGACGAAATGGTTCTTAGCGCTGTCGAAGAAAGCGCCGCACGGGAATACGACCGCAGGCAATCCAGGCCACCAATCCTGCTGATTCGTGCCGGTAAGAAGCGGCAACGTCGTCATGCGGACAATGCGGAACGGAGCTTTGGCTTCGAAAGCGTACGCACCCATGTAGTACCGACGCTTGCCGTTGATCCACGGAAGCGAGCTGTGGAAGAAGGTCCAATAAAGTCCATCTGCGTAGATCGGATTCGTTCCGCCTCTAACCTCGCCAAATTTCCAGAGCGGATTGAACTCCTCTGTGACGTACTCGGCTTCTTTCTCTAGCCGCCCATTGAGGCGTACAACGACATGGGGATTGGCCGAATACACCATGTGTGGCGCGTTATCGTGGACAAAGTAGAGCCAGTTCTTCTCATGGCCATCGTTGATCATGGCCTGCGCGTAGTTGTTGCCGTAGATCGGATCGAATCGACCCACGTTCAGGAACTGTTTATCGAGCAGAAACATCGCCTGATGCGCGTAGCTTTTGAACGGAACAAACGTGCAGCAGCTCACGCCATACTTGTCGCCGAACTTCACGACGCGAGGATCTTCGAACTGCTCGTTCGGATATCCTGCGGTGAGCTGGAGGATCGACTTTTTTGTGGCTCGTAAATCTTTACTCAGCTCGAAGGCAACGATGTCGTTCTTCTCGACGTAGACATCCTCGTCCTTCTCGCGCTTGTTCCGGCAGCGACGGGCAAAAAGCATGATTCGACCATCTGCCTCCTGCATGATGGCCGGATTGAAGTAGTACGTCCCGGTTTCAGCCGGGAGAACGATTTTGCCAACCTCCCAATCGGTCTGTTCGGTCAGCTTTGGTACATCATTTTTTGCGTAGCTCATTAGAAACTCGGCTGCGAATTTGAGTTCGTCGTACAGTGAAAGCCAATGATCGCGCTCCTCGCGGACCTCGGTGAGATGTTCCTCATGCTCCTTCGTTCGAAGCTCCAGCGTCTTGCGGAGGTCTTCGATCTGCATGAGAAGATCGGCCTGACCATCGCCACCATTGGCGAAGCGTTTAAGAGCCTTGAGACTGATGTCTCGGATGATGTCTCTCATCATGGATACAAGTTTGTGTTCTCCTGCGTCGCCAATCTCGGAAGAATTCCATAGAAATTCATCCTGGGCATCGAATCGATCAGCATCTGTATGTCGATCGGCGCCCAAACCTTTTGGTTCGTTTCGAGGAGCTTACAAGCCCCATCGTAGTTTACAAGATATGCATGTGTACACATGCCTCGAACTAGTTTGTACAGGTTTGATGCGATGTAGCCATGATCTTCAATCGGATCGGCGCAGCAGCTTCCGAGGTAGACGACATGCCAATCGTTCGGAACGAATTGCAGGTTGTCATTGGCCAGCGACTTCCAGTTCTTATCGAGAAACTCAACATCGTCCTCAACGATTAGGAAGGTGCGATGATCGGTTATCTTCGCCTCAACCATCCATTTGATGGCCGACCATGCGGAGAAATGGCTGAGTCCGGCGACGATGGTTTTGACCTTTGCCTTCTCCTTTTCCCGACTGTGGTAGTAGTCGGTTGAGATACCGCAGTTGTGAGCGCGAAAGCCATAGATCGGAACCGCATCGATTCCAAACGACTTCATGTACCGAATGCACCGCTTCTCCTTCTCGCTCTCGGGCTTCGAGATGATGAAGGTCGGTGTGTTCTCGAAATCGACTCTCATCGGTTGGGGAGGATGTAGATGACGCCGCGCCGCGCGCCTGTGCATCGGCTGGGGTGGTTGTAGTAGTAGCTGTATCCGTACTTTTGAGTCAGCGTCTTCGCCCGATAAATCGCATCCAGCTTCTCCTTGATGTAGCCAAAGCAGATGTCGTGGTTGTTGTAGCTGTCGAATCCAAGCTGTCCGGTCGGCTCCTTGAAGTCGTGGATGGCAATGACCGGATGCAGGTCGTACCGATTGATTGCCTCAAGCTCTTCGAGTAGCGGAAGGTAGTCGTTCCAGTGCGCGTCGAGGAAGAAGATCGTGTCGTGTCCAACACCGTGATGCGGGATGAACCAGTTCATGCAGGCATCGCTGCTGCCTTCGAACATCTCCACATGGAGCTTCTCACGCTTGAATCGCTCCTTCGCCTTCTCGACCCTATCATGGTCAAGCTCGCATGAGACGGTTTTCAGGAAGTTCCTGGCCAACCAGACAGTTGTGTCTGCCTCATACGTTCCGGTTTCGACCGCAGTCGTAAGCTCGAAGCGTTCCTTGAGGTAAAGAAACTCCTGCTCGATGAACGTGTCTCCGTTGAATGGTAAACCCATGTTTTAGTCGGCTAGAATCATTCCCTCCTGATCGGCAACACGCGGGAAAATGGTGAAGCAGTTGAGGTGCGATCTGCTGTTGAAATACATCTGCAAGTCAATCGGAGCGTAAATCGCCTCGTTCGTTTCGATCAGCGTCTTCAGCGCCTTCTTTCGAACGATGTAGCAGTGGGTGCAGAGCGGCATTCCCTCGAAGAGATTGGAATCGTACTCGCGGCTTATCTTGCCGTGCGCGCAGCAGGAACCTGGATAGAGCAAGTCCCAGTTGTCCGGCAGCTTTGTCAGAGCGCGTTCAACCGTCTCGCGCCAGTGCGATCTGAAGAGGATGTCGTCCTCAAGCACCATCACCATGTCGGGCGTATTCGGATCGAACTCCAGCGCGTTCCAGAGCATCCAATGCGACATCGTGCATCCGACATGCTTATGGCAGATCAGATAGCCCGAGCCGGGATTATCGACCTCGTACGGAATGCTCGCCTTCAGACCGGACTTCTTTCCATTCAGTCCGTAGAAGATCCGGTAATCCGAAATGCCAGCGGCATTCAGATTCTCTTTTAAGCGCGGGATACGCGGCGAACCGCGCATCGTGATGACAACCGTTTCCACGGTTCGATTATTTGAGCTTCCGATAAACCGCGAAGCAGCTCTCAGCGAGGTCGTAACGAGCGACAAACTCGCAACGCTTCAGAACGAACTTGAGAGCGGTCTGGGTCGATTCCCAGTTCACATCATCCATGACGATGTATCCACCAACCTTGAGCTTCGGGAGCCAGTTGACGACATCGCTCGTAGACGGCCATTCGGCGTGGTTCGCGTCGATGTGAACCATGTCCATGTCGGGCAGGAAACGGGACGCATCCCAGCTCGACATGCGGCAGTATTGGATATGCTTCACCACCTGCGCGCGGACGGTGTGTCCGACAAACGATTCGTAGTGCTTGTCCAGATTGAGCGTCGCCCACCATTCCTGATTCGCGGCAGATTCGTCGTCGATGCAGTCCTCTTTCTTCCAAGAGTCGATGGCGTAAACCGTGCCGCTTCCGTTCAGCTTGCAGGCGTAGGCCAGAGCGAGCGTTGACTTGCCTTCGAAGACGCCGACTTCGGCAATCTTCTGGGGCTTGGTATCGAGGACGAGCTTCGCAATTTCGAAGCCTTTGCGTTGATCGCACCAGCCGCCCATCTTGGGAAACTGCTCTGCGATGAATTGAGAGACGAGTTCTTCGTTCTGGCTCATAAATTTTAACCCTGACGCGCCAAGTTGGACTCAGCAGTTGCGTTCGCTCGTTGAATGTCCGCCGTCGTCTTCGCATTCCGGCGAGCCAAGTCTGCCATCGCCTTCGTGTTCTGACGCTGAATGTTGGCCATAGTCTCGGCGTTCTGGCGAGCGATTTTCGATTGAACTTCCGCGTTGAGAACAGCGGTCTTCGGATCGACACCCTGCTGAATCGCCATCGCCTGCTGCTGCTGCGCCATCGCTTGAGCTTGTTCCTGAAGGAGCTGACCAAGCTGCTCAATGGTCTGACTAAGCATCTGGAGCTGCTGCGTGTAAGCCTCGACCTGCGGACGGCGCGTAGGATCGGTGGACAGGCGTTGCAGATGATCCTGAACGTGTTGGCCGATGCCCTGAAGGAAGAGGACAATCTCCTGCGGATTGCCACCCTGCTGGAGCGACGCAGCAGCTTCGTTCGCAGCGGCCAGATGCGTGTCGATGTGGACGATGTGATTCTGCGTGTCGGTAACAACGGCCATGTTGCCCTGGCGCAGCGACGAATGTTCGAGGACAGCCAAAGCGGTCTGATCCTGAACCTTCGAAGTCTGCAACTGACTCGGCAGATACCGATCAACCATCTGCTGACCAACCTGAGCGGCGATGTAGTCCTGAAGCAGGTTAACTTTGCCACCCTCGGGTAGCGAGCCAAGCAGACCGAGGAGCGAACCAAGAAGCTGTTGCTTAGCGAACTGAGAACCTTGGCCAACCGTGCGAGTCGCTTCGACGTAATCGATGTCGAGCATCGCTTGCTGCGGAACACCGCGCTCACGGCAACGGCGCTGAAACTCAATCGCGTCCTTATCCGAACGGGTAATCGGGTTCAGATTCGGATTCGAAGCACGGCGATACCGTTCCTCAAAGAAAGAATCAAGCTGGGTGTAATACCGGCTTAGCTGCGTCTTACCGATTGCTGACTGCTGCGCCACGATGGCCTGGACTTCGGTGGCAGTACGCGGATTACCTTGCGGCTTGTTGAGCGTCTGGCGGTACTGAGACAGATTGCCTTGAAGAACATTTTCAAGGTCTTGATTGACCGCCATAGGAGCGTCCAGAACGCCAGCGATGTTCTGTTGAATGACTTCGTAGTCTGGCGGGAGTATCGCATACGGTCCTTGCTGAACGACGCTCGTCTTGCTGAGCGCATTGGGGTTGAGCGGACGGAACAGGATCTGGGTGCGAGCGAACGCGCTATCGACCATCGAACAGCGCAAACGATTCTTCAGCTCCATCGCCTGAAGCATCTTGATTCCCAAGCCTTTGACACCGTGATGCTCGCCATCACCACGGTCGTAATACATCGGATGAATCACCTGCTCCCACTTCTTGAAGCGTCGGAGCTTGCGATACATGAAGTCCTGGCTATCACGCTCATCGATGATGGCGTGGCTGATCTGACCATCGAACTCCTTGTAGAAAACGTGGCACATCAGCACTACCTCGGAACGAGCCGAGAAGGTGATGTCGTTCGAGCGAAGTTGACGCTGGAAGAACTCCCAGTCGTACTGAACACCGGAGCGATACGGTTCGGGCATCGCAGCACGGATGCGCTGGCGCACATAATCGACATTCCAGCCAGCAGCCTTGGCCGCTTCCTCGTCCTGAATCTTCTCGAACAGATCATCGACGCCCATGCGAGTGCGGACGCAGGCCACCTTCCAGTCGCTGACATTCGACTTGGTGCCATCGGGGACGAGAAGATCCGTCGCCATGATGGCTTTGCAGCGCCAGTTGGTGCTGTCTTCGAAGATCAACGGACCATCGCCAATGAGAACCATTTCACGCTGGGAGAGCTGGACGAGATAATCGAAGTCCTTGTCGAGCTTCTGGAGCCGGTCGAACTCCTCGGTGATGATCTTCGACCATTCCTCCCGCTTATCCATGTCGTTGCCATAAGCGGTACGGACATTCGCGTAGGTCGGAACCTCTGCGAAGACATCGTAGAAGGCTGACATGGCCAACGTGAGGAACGCTTCCGACTCGCGGAAGTTCACATTGGTTCGAAACGCCTGATTGTTACGACGCAGCTCGGCGGGATTGTACGGAGGATTGCCATCAACCAGACCGCGCAGCTTTGCTCGCGTGTTGTTCCGAAGCTCGTCGGCCATGATAAGCTTCTGGAAGATTTCACGGGCCGATGCCGCGTCGGCTATGCGCGTCTCTGGCGCTTTGCCGTCTTGGTCGATGGTTTGGAGCGGCAGTTGGGCTATTGATCCGTACATGGTCGTTTTTTCCAGCAGTGGGCCGGAAGGTTTTTGTTCTCTGTAGCGTCTGTAAATTTATGGAGCGTTTCAATGGGAAACCACACCATGCTCCTGATAAAGCAACCGCAAAATTCGCAGCTTTGCAGCGATTCGTCTAGTGGTGTGCTTCCGTGTTGAGAAAAAGTTTTTACCGCTTCCTTGAGGACGCGAGCGTTGCAGCCGGTGCATCCAAGCGGTTTACGGTTGTACATACAGGTCGAGCAGATCGATGCCCTGCGCGTCGCTTCAGCCTGATCGACCTTGCCCCCGCCAACGGTCAGACCATGAAGCAAACTCATGCTAAACCGGATAACATCGCCAATCTGGAGTGATTTCCGGCCTTCAGGCTTAGGAATCTCCACCTCGTTGAACGCGCAATCCGCACCATTACGACACGCATACTCGGTGATTAACGTGTCCAGATTGGATGGAATAGGTATCGCATTGGCCGTGTAATGGTTGCGAACGAACTCATGGAGCTGCGGCCACGATCCGCCCATGATTTCAATACCAGTCTCAGGAACGCGGTAATGCCATCCACCAGGGATGACCATGTGTTCATTCAGGACTTTGTAACCTGTATTTGCGCTCATAAGTCGTCGTAATAGATCGAATCAGCGTCTCGAACGAGCTTTTCCCAGACTTTATCCATTTTGGTTGCTCGCGGTTCGAGAACAGCGGTTTTGCGGACTAGATCAAGCAAGACTACAGCAGCGTCGGCCAAGTCAGGCGATTTTCCGGTTCGCTGCTTCATCACGGTCTTGGATTCGACCGATATCTTCCGCTTGGAATCGTCGAACATGCGCGAGCAGAACTCCTGCAATGTCTCGATGTCCACACCTCCGACACGCTCCTCGATGACCCATTTCCGCATCGAGAACCAGAGTTCCGTCACTTTGCGGTCGTATGCTTCATTGCATGGCCGACTGTCCTCGTCGCTGACCGGAATGGTTGACGGAGAGCCGCCGAACTCGACTCGATGAACAACACCCCATTCACGGGTCAGAATGTCGGCCAAACCACCACCCTCACCGCTTGAATCGAGAGCAAACTTATCAGGCGGAATGTTTCGCTTGATGCACTCTTCTTTGACCCGATTCGCAATCTGGTAGTGAACCGGCTCGGTCAGCGCGGCATTCGGCGAGATTTGGACGACATCGCCAAAAAGTATGCTCAGCTTATCGTTAGCGGTGCCAACTTTGGCAAAGCGAAGGATACATCTGTCTCCACCAAAACCAGGGTCGAGAGCTGCCACCTGCTCGACATTGGTCGTGAACGTCAACTTTCTTGTAGGTGTGTGCGTCTCGATCAGCGATTCGGACAGCACCGTCTTGACCATGCCATCCGGCGCCCAAAATCCGCGTGTGTATTTCCAGAACGTAGGGCTTTGTTCGCCCTCATGTCGCATAGCGGATAATACCTGATCATTCGTTATGAGGTATGGATACTTCGTTCGCCCTTCGCTGATGTTCGGCGACTTCATGCCGTCGAACCGTCGGCACATGCCGCGCTCAGTCAGCCAATGCTGATCTTCAATCGTTACGCTGCGCCAACCCTTTGCCGGTGTGCAGAATCGACCGTGCGGATCGTACTTCGAAGCCGGGTTTCCGATGACCAGCATCTTGAACTCGCGGCAACCCTTGGAAAGGTTCGTGCAAGCCTCGAAAGCCGCTTCGGGCGTATCCGTCGCTTCGTCGATGATGACCATCACTCGCTCGGCGTGAATACCCTGAATGTTGGCCACAGCCTTCGCCGTATTACCCTCCGCGACAGCAATCGCCGATATCGAGTGCCGGTCGTCACCTTTAATGGCCTGAAGAGCCATCTTGGAATCGACCATGTTGCCTGGGAATCCGCGCGACTTGCGGACCAGATCCTGAAGATTGGCCCACATACGCTTGCGGATCATCTTCGCGGTCGTCGAGGTTAGGACAACGGTGGACTTGGAAGGATTGGCCAACCACCAGACCGTAGCGAAAAGAGTCGCTCCGAACGTCTTGCCGGACGCGCCGCAGCCAGCCCAGCCGACATAATCATGTTCGCAGAGACTTTCGACCTGAGCTTCAAGCCACGGATTCCAGCTCAGCTTCGGCCAGAGCATTTTGGTGGCGTTAACAAAATGGTCAAAAGTGCCTAAACCACCCTCGTTTGGCTGGAGTCGATTTCGGAATGCGTAAAGTTCCAGTTCTAGGTCTGGAATCTTGACGGGTGAACGTATCCCGTACTTATGCTGAATCAGTGGATGCTCGGACGCTTGCTCTGCCATAGTTTGGCCTTGCAATAGTTCACTCTGGACTTGACCGTCTGGCAAAGGAAAAATATGCCGTCGCAACTTGTTTCTTCATCCGGCTGTTGCCAGCCTTGCGACTCCGAGCCGGTTGTCGTGAATATCCCTGGCCCTCAAGGCGAACCGGGAACCAACGGCACGAACGGCACGAACGGAATCAATTCGTTCACCTACACGACCGCTCCGTTCTTCGTTCCCGCACTCGGTTCGAGCGTCTACGCTTACGTCGATAACACCGATTTCTTGCCTGAATCTGTCGCTGGCCAGTTTTTCGTGTCGGTTCAGGGTCTTGGGTACATGCAGGTGCTGTCGGTTGACGGTCTGCGCCTGACGCTTCAAAACCCCGCTGCGGGTGTTCTTGGAATCGCAAACGCTATTCCCACCACGCTGATTCCGACTGGCTCGCTCATCACGCTTGCAGGTGCGATTGGGGCGACTGGCGCTCCTGGCGTATCTGGTGGCGCTCCGGTTGGCGCGACGTACATTTGCCGCACTTCAGACGCGACGCTGACGAGCGAGACTGCTCTTGATTCGCTGTCTGCTGGGTATCTCAAGACTCAAGGATCGAGCGGATTTGGCGCTGTTTCAACCGTTTCTACGGTTCCCGTTTCCGACATCAGCGGAACGCTTCCGATTGCCAAGGGTGGCACCAACCTTACGACCGCCCCTGCGAACAAGATTCCGGTTGGCGACGGATCGACCTACCTCCAGAAAGAAATCGTTGGAACGCTTCCGATTGTCGTTACGAACAGCGCAGGAAACATCACCATATCGGCTCCCACTGTGACTCCGCCGATGGTGACTGAGACGTTTTATCTTCTGGTTGGAATTCCGGTTACGCTAACGAATGCGACAGCAAACCAGAATCCGTTCAAAAATTTGTCTCCGGTTTACACCGCTGCCGGATGGACTACCGGGCCTACAATCGGAAAATACACAACCCAGAACACTGGATACTACGAATTTACGGTAGACATTCTTGCACAGGGTGTTTCAGCGACTAGCGATGTTACGGTAAAGCTGCTGAAGAATGGCGTTGTCGTTAAGCAAACTCACCAATGCCACCTTGAAGCCGCTGGCGCTGGCGATCAGTCGGCTCCGATTATTCTCCATCACATCGACAGATCGACAGTCGCTGCAACCGATTACTTCGAAGTCTATTGCGATGTAACGACCGCTGGCGCGACGCACAACGTGTACATTGAGCAGTATTCGTCGTTCTCAATCAAGCGGATTGCCACTCTTTAACGCATGAGCGAACGCGCGCCACGGAGGTACACGGACGGATCTGTCACCTTTGAAGGTGGCATTGATTCCGGCGTGATGCCGTCTGAAGTGGACAAGAATCAGGTGGCGTTCGCGGTCAATGCCAGCTTCCGGCAAAGCTACGTCTCTCCTCGTCCTGGTTTCGTTCAGAAAGATTACGATCTGTGCGTCACCATCACGGCTGACAACGATCAGATTACCGCTGATCAGACGAACGTGACGGCTGATGGATGGTCGGAAGAGTGCTACGGACCTCAGTCGCTGACCGGCACGTTCCAGTGTGCGCTGCCCTACATTGCCGACGATGGACGCACGTTCATACTGATGCTGATCAGCGGTAACGTCTGGCTGTACGACACTGAGCAGAACAAGGCTCAGAACCTGACGGTTTCACCGGATCTGGAGAACCCTTCGAACCTGCTTGATGGCTGGATGGTTCAGGCTGAGAACTTCGTCGTCATTCAGGACGGATTCAGCAAGCCGCTGATTTTCAACGGTACGAATCTGCGCCGCGCTGCGGACGACGAAATCAAGTGCGGCAGAATGATGGCCTACGTCAATGGCCGCATCTGGTACGCGCTGCCGAATGGATTCTCATTCCGTGCGACTGACATCGTTTATGGAGACGGAACGCGAGCCAGTGTTCTCAAAGAAACCGAGAACACCTTCCTCAATGAAGGCGGTGACTTTGCGGTTCCGTCGGATTCAGGAGGCATCACGGCAATGGCCGTCCCAGGGAATCCAGATACGTCGCTTGGGCAAGGGCCGCTTCTAGTCTTCACACCTCGTTACGTCTTCTCAGTTCAAGCGCCTGTTGATCGTGATGTTTGGAAGAACCTGAACTATCCGATTCAGGCTATCAGCTTGCTTACGAGCGGCGCGCTTGGTTCTCGGTCGGCCATCACGGTCAATGGCGATGTCTTCTACCGCGCTGTCGACGGTGTTCGTTCGTTCATCATCGCTCGTCGCTCGTTCAATGACTGGGGAAATACACCCATCAGCAACGAGATTCTGAACATCGCCGAGAACGATCAGACCAATCTTCTGTGGGCCAGTTCTGCGGTCGTGTTCGACAATCGTCTGCTGATGACTGGTCAACCTCGGTACAACTCCGAGGGCGTCATTCACAAGGCGCTGATGGTCTTGGACTTCGACTTGATTACGTCGCTGCGAAAGAAGTTCCCTCCGGCTTGGGCTGGAATCTGGACCGGCTTGAATGTCTTGCAGCTCGTTAAGACCGAGAACGCTTACGGCGACAGGTGCTTCTCAATCGCTCGCGGATCGGACGACACGATTCAAATCTGGGAGATTACGAAGGGCGACAAGTTCGATAACAACATCACGGACGGTAAGAAGGAAATCGAATGGATGGTGCAGACTCGCGCCTACAACTTTGAGGTTCCGTTTGGCCTGAAGCGGCTCGATTCCGGTGACTTGTTCATCGACTCGCTTGAGGGCGATGTTTCGTTTAACGTCACCTATCGGCCTGATCAGTATCCTGGCTGGATCGAGTGGATCGACTTCTCTGAATGCGCGACGACGACGCAGTGCTTAGACTTGTGTCCGCTGACGAACTTTAAGCCGCAGTATCGTCCAAAGATGCGATTTCCGACGCCTTCGGATGCGCCGTGCAATGAGACGATCAGCACACCGGCTCGGAATCTCTACGAGGTTCAGGTCATGCTGAACATCATCGGGTATTGCCGGATTAAGAGCATTCGCGTTCACGCTTACGACGTTCAGGAGCCGAGCGTTGGTGAGTGCCGGACGGTGTATCCGGCCTGCACCCCGCTTGATGTCTGCGATATCAATCCGCTGACCTACACATCGGAAGCTGTTAATCCCCTCGCATAACAAAGATATGCCAAACCTTACTCTTATCACGCTGACTCCGCCGAGCTTGCCGGTCGGATATTGCCCGACCAATTACCAGCAGTTGGCCAACGATGTCATCAGCGGCACTCAGGCGAACTTCAACAGCTCGATTGGGAACTCGTTCTTCAACTTTGGCCCTAATCCTCCCGCCCTGAACAATCAGGTCTATCCGTGGTTGGACGAAGATGGAAACTGGTGGGTTTACAATCAGGGGCGTTGGGCGAGAAAAAATCCGGTTTCAAAGACATCGGATGAGCGGCGCATTTACGTTGGAACAACGACCGATCTTCTTTCTTACGATGGCGGAGATGGAACCGCCACGGCGACTGATTTTACTGGTCCGATGTGGCAGGTTGACACCGAGTTTGAAGCGCGATTCCCAGTTGGAGCTGGCACGTTCGCGGCAAGCGGTGTTGTTGTTGTTCAAGGCAAAGTTACCTCCACTGCTGTTGCCGGTGAGGACAAACACACGTTGGTTTCCGCCGAAATGCCCAAGCACAGTCACACGATGACTTGGGATTCTCAGGACACCTCCGGCGGCAATCAGCTCAAGACTCTTTACTACGGCCCTGACGCCAACGTGGTGAACGACATCGTGAAGAGCAGCGGCGACGCAGGCGGTGACGCTCCGCATAACAATCTCCCGCCGTTCTACGGTGTTTACTTCATCAAGCGAACCAGCCGAGTCTACTACACCAAATGAAGCTGATCGTCCAAGATATCAGGTCAACGATTGCTCGGGCTATCGGCGTTTGCGTCGATGACGCGCGCGTTTACGACTACATCAATCAGGCTTGTCGCCGACTGCTTCACAAGGGTCTGTGGGCTGGTGCTTACGGACGCTTCACGATCCACACGGTCGGTGGTTGCATCACTTGGCCGCGTCAAATCGAAACGATTGAAGCTATCGCCGATTGCTGCGGAGTTGGAACGGTTCGCAATCAATGGTTCGAGTTTCAGGAAACCGGATACGGACTTCTCAATGGAAACCAAGTGTGCGTCGGCAAGCAGCTTATTGACCGTGGCACTGTGGTTTCTTACCGCGACATGTCTGGCGGTACTAACAGCTATCTTCGAGTCTACCCTGGCGACGCTTCGGATGTCGGCAAGACCATCACATTGCAGGGCGTCGATCAGAACGGTCAGTGGATTCGAACCCAGAGCAATGGAGTCTGGATCGACGGCGAAAAGCTGACGCTCGCTTTGCCGTACGTTCAGTCTACCAAGAAATTCACCGAACTGACCGGCGTCATTCGTGAGGCGACGAACACCGTCAGTCGTCTGTACGAGTACGACGCGACGACCACGCTAGAGACGGATCTGGCAGTTTACGACCCTGATGAAACTTTGCCGCAGTATCGTCGCAGTTACCTCGCCGATCGTTGCAACAACGAGGAGGACAAGCCTGTAACGGTGATGGCGAAGATGCGCCACATCAACGCGACGAGCGTGAATGACTATCTCATTCCTCCGTGTCCAGACGCCATCAAGCTGATGGTCATGGCCATTCGGAAGGAAGAGAACGATTTGATTCAGGAAGCAGTGGCCTACGAAGCCAAAGCTGTTCAAGCTGTGCAGGAGCAGACGATGCAGTATTTGGGCGACGCCGTTCACACGATCCGAATGGTCGGAGTCGGGTTGAATGGCGGCGGATTCTACCAGTGGTTCTGATGGGCAAACTCTTTCAAATTTGCGGTCTTCCGAGATTTGGATCGGCATTCATGTCGGTCCTTTTCTCGTTGGAAGCGGATTGCATTGGGTTGCATGAGCAGGGGGCAACTGATCCGAATTGGCGGAAGTCGATTGAAGAGTATCGCACTCGTTACAAGTACGTCGCTGACTGTTCGACTTACGGATATTTGCCCAAGGCTGTCGTCGAGGACTCGATCAAGGTGTACGTCAAAAAGAATCCCGAGTCGTCGGCCAAGGAATGCTCTGAGCGATTCGGCTACGAGATTCATCTTCCGACGGTTCAAGCGTTGCGCGAGTACGCCGACAAGTGGGCGGCTGCTCATAACGTGATGACAATCGGAGAAGACGAGCTTTTTAAGGTGGATACTTTGAGGCGTGTGTGGGTTCATTGCTTCCAGAACGAGCGAGCTTTTCCAGAGGAAAAGGCTGCACGACTGGTTACCATGAACATCCAACGTCACGAACCTGAAAAGGTGTTCTCGATTGAGAACGGCAATCGTCTTGCGAAGGAGGTATTTTAATTTATGGGAGCTATTCTAGGTGGTGCGGCAATTCTGGGTGCTAGCAGTTTGCTTGGCGGTCTTCTCGGAAAGGGAAGCAAGCCGAAGATTCCTGAGCTGAAGCCGATTGATTTTGCTGGAGAACAGCAGAAGGCGATTCAGCAAAACATCGCGTCGCTCGAACCTGCGACTGAGTTGGCCAAGAAGACGACCGCTGCCGAGCAGACTCAGCTTGAGGAACAGCTTCGTCGCGCAATTCCTGGTTACGACCAGATCGTCCAACAAGCCAGCAAGAACATTGGCGCTGCGCTGAAAGGAGAGTTGCCGACTGATGTCGCTGCTCAGATTCAGCGTTCAACCGCTGGACGCGCTCTTGCCGGTGGATTCGGTGGTGCATCTGGATTTGGACGAGCTTTGACAGCGCGCGACTTGGGTCTGACTTCGTTGCAGCTTCAGAATCAGGGGCTTGCTCAAGCTCAGAACTTCATTCAGCAACAACGAGCGTACGGCATGACTCAGCCGTTCTCGGTCAGCAGCATGTTTATCACCCCCGCTCAGCGCGTTGGCGTTTTGCAGCAACAGCAGCAGGCGATGTACAATCGGAATCTGGCTGCTGCTCAAGCTGCTGCTATGCCCGATCCTACACTGTCTGCGATTGGTGGCGCGTTGTCTCAGGCTGGATCGTTTGCTGGCGGTGCTTACATGCAGCGTGGGCTGATGGCGCAGATGCCGCAAACGGGTGGAGCCGGTGGTTCTGGATACGGATTTGAAAACTCTGGAACCGTCAGCGGAGGCGCGATCGATTACGGCACCGGAGAAACCGCTCGACTTGGAACTCCATACGCCAATCCGATGTCTCCATCTACCGTCTACGCTGTTCCTCCTTCTTCCTACTACCCTGGAATTCGCTGATTTATGGCCGACGAAACCCTTCAAGCATTTCAGTTAGGCGCAAGTCTCTACGACCGCGCGCAGACGCAGAAGCGAATGATGGAGCAGTTCCAGATGCAGACTGCCGATCAGCTCATGCGCCAGCGTCAGGCTGATCTTCAGAATAAGATTCAGTCGAAGGCGTATGCGGATGCCTTGGCAGAATCGGAAGCGCAGAATCAGGAATACGAGGCTTTTCAGAACTTCAACCAGCAAGTTGCAGACTTTTTGAACAGCTCAACCGAAGGAGCCTCCATGCCTGCGCTTCCTCGATTCAAATCAAAACAATTCAATCAGGAGGCTACTCGACTCATCAACGGCCTTGAGCCGTATTCTGCTCGCGCAGAGCTGTTGAAGAAACAGGCAAAACTTGCCGCTTTCACTGATCAACTTGAAGCAAAGCGAATTGATGACGCTCGCAAATACAATGCGCTAACAAGGGACGCTGATGGAAGGTACATCATTGATGATGCGCTAATTTCCAAGAAGCGCGCTGAAGAAGAGCAGCTTGGGAAAGCGGCTAAAATCTCTTCAGTTGCAGGTCTTGCAAGCGAAGATTCAATTAAGGCGCTTGGGCTTCCCCCTGAAATTGAGATTCAAGCAATTCAAACAATGCGCGCAAAACAGGCGCAAAAGTCTCCGTTGACTTCTGCATTGGCCGACTGGCAGCAGGCTCCTGAAGATCAAAAAGATACAAAGTTCCAGATCCTAAAAGCCGCAGCATCGAAAGCTGGGCAAGACGTTATTGTTGGTCCTTCTGGAGAATTTGAGTTCAAGAAGGCGCTTCCGCAGCAAGTCCAGACCCAGTTGTTCAATGGAATTAAGTCGGCCAATACGGCTCTTGATTTGATCGACAGCGTTAATCCAAAAGATATCGATGAAGCGTTCAGCATTCCTGGGGCTTTGCGACAAGCTGGACAGGCAATTGGAGGAGCTAAAGTTGGGCTTGGGTTGAATCCGTCGCAGACAAAATTGAACCGCACTCTTGGTGCTTTGACGCCACTGGTTGCTAGAGGTCTTCTTTCAGAAACTGGACGACTCACCGACGCTGATGCTCGAAGGGCTAAAGAGCTGATCAATCAGAGCTTTTTGACTTCTAGCCCAGATCAGGTGAAACAGGCGCTTTCAGAGATTCGTTCGCTTTTCCTAGACGCAAAAGATCGAATGAAATCTCCGCTTGGAATCATCGGAGAACAGGAGGTTTTGAAAATTGAAGGTCAGCCAAAACCTGCCTCGCCCCAAAAGCCAAAGCGCGTCAGGCAAGGTGGAAAAATCTATCAGTTAGACGAATCGACCGACACTTACGTTGAGGTTGCTCAATAATTATGCCATTCGATCCGAATCAACCTTTTGAGGTGCTTGACGAGGCTTCTGCAAAGCCAGTCCAAGCTGTTGAAACTGTTGCGGCTGTTGGTTCATCCGCTCAACTTGCTAAAGCTGTAAATCAATCGGCAACCATTGGCGAGATGCGCCGCCGTGAAGAACGGGGCCTTGTTTCCGCGCTAACACCCGAACAGGTTAAGCGGGCAACCATGAGCGATGCTGCTCGCATGGGTCAGGCGATGCAGGAGGAAGAAGCTCGACTTGCTGCGGCAGGTGCGCCGTCGATGTTTGACGAAACGGTTCCAGAAGGTGCCGCATCAATAGCCCTTGGTTTTGCTGCACCAGAAATGGCTGCTGCCAGATTCCCGGCTCTTGCTCGCGCGGCAATGGCTGGAAAACTGCTCCAAAGAACCGGAGGTCAAGCTGCTCTTGGTGGAATTAGCGGTGCAGGTGCTTCAATTCCAAAAGTCGCAGAACTTGCAACTGAAGGCAAGCCAGCGGAAGCGGTTGGTGAGGTTGCTAAACAAACCGCAATCGGAGGCGTCCTTGGCCCTGTTATTGGAGAGCCGCTTCGTGTTGGTATGGCTGGATTGAAAGCTATTGGCGGTAAACTTGGGTTGATCAATGAGACTGTTGCGAATCTTTTTCGACCCGTTGATTTGACTCCAGATCAACTCAAAACACTGAGGTCTGTTCAGACCATTGAAAGCGCAAGTGGCCAACAGGTTCCAATCTCGCTTGCTGAGGCGATAAATTCTAAATCGATTTCTAGGAAAATGGCGCTTGAGGGTGCAGAGCCTGATCCTGAAGCGATGACTCAGATTTACGAACTTGCGTTGCATCGAGCCGCTAACACGCCGAGAGGAAACCGTACTCCTCAAGAAATCAGTAGACAGGTTTTTGATGTTCTTGATCCGCAGCGTCAGGGGCTTGGCAAGCAAGCGGAAATGGCTGTGAACGACTTTGCGTCAAGAGCTGCAAACTCTGTAAACAACGCTGAACAACGTGTGCTTCAGGTTGGAAAGTCATTTTTTGCGCCTGGAAGAAGCGTTGCTTCAATTGGAAACGATCTTAAAGACCTCGCTGAAAACTCTCTTGAGTCGGCCAGAACATCTTGGAATGCAGCGTACACCAAGGCAAAATCGCTTCCAGAATACTCTCAAACTGCCGTCGATCTTCAGCCGCTGATTGATTACGCCAACTCAGCAGGATTAAATCTCGCAAAAACCACCGGAGGAAACATTTCGGTAATTGCTGCTCCTGCTGGCCAACGTGCGGCACTTGCAGCGGCTGAGGATCTTGTCAGCACCGCAACGCTTGAAGAAGCCAGAAATCTTGCTTCCAACCTTTCTCGACAGATTCGGCAATCCGGCGTTTTGCCGGGGGTTGATGTCAGGACAAAAGCTCAGCTTGCTGAGATTGCTGCCAATCAGATCAATCAGGCTGTATCTCAAACGCCAGCCCTCCAGCAAGCGCTTGGAGCTGCAAATCAAAACTACGCTCAAAACATCACACGTTTTAGGGGAAACCTTAGCGAGGGTATCCTAAAGGAGATTGGAGAAGGCGGAGGACTGTCTGGCGAGGCGATTATCTCGCGTTTAACAGGATCAAATGCCGAGACTAATCTTGGTATGTTGACGGATCTTCTTGGTTCATCAAACGCACAAAAAGGATTGGACCTTGTTAAAGAGGCGATTGTAAGCACCGCGTCTCAAGCTGGAAGAAAAGGCGCTGGAATCAATGTCGGAGAAATGTTCAGTAAGATTAACGGGTTGCCGGAGCCGGTTAGAAACAAGCTGTTTCCAAACTATGCAAACCTGAGAAGTGCGTTCATTTCTGAATCGCGTTTGGGTGATATCAGAAATGCAGTTAAATCTCCAGAAGCGTATCTTTCTTCTGTTAATGCTGATCCTAGATTTGTTGAGCAGATGCTTGGCACGACCGATAAAAACGCTCTTCAGCAGCTTGCTAAACGGGCTGTTCAGGAAGATGCGTCGGTAAAGGCGGAGCTTTCAAAACTCGGTTTGGACAATCTTGTAGAGAGGAATTCGTTTGATATTTCAAAGTTTGTTTCAGATCCAAACAATCAACCAAAGATCGCAAATCTTGTTTCACGACTTTCCTCCAGAAAGCCCGATGTGCTGCGCGATGTTCAATCGCTCTTCATTGATGATCTGTTGAGTCAGTCGAAAACTGGAGATATCATCGATGGTCAAAAGCTGTTGAATTTGGTTTCTGCCGGTGTACCTGCTGGCCCTGGAACCGCAGGAAGAGTGGCCAGCCCATTCTTTGAAACTGCCAACACGCTGCTTGGAACCAACGGGCGGCAGGAGCTTGAAAAAGTTGCTCGGGCAATAGCAGAAACCCCTGTTCCAGCCAAAACTGCGTCCGATGTAAATCGTGGTCTGATCAATTACATTTTTGTCGGATATCAAGGTGGAAACATTGCTCAAGGAACTCTTCCGGCTGCGCTTTCATTTTTGTCCCGTGTGGTTACCAGCGCACCAGCGGTAAGGTACAAGTTTGCGTCAAAATTTTTGACCAACCCAGAGCTTCGAAAAATTGCGATGACGCCGATCAAGGACATCGACGCCGGAAGGTTTGTCACCTTTTCAAATCCTCAGACACTCGATCTGTTTCGAGACGTTACGTCTCAAACTGTTAAATCCATCAGGCAAGAGTTTGGGAAAAACTCCGAAGAGTACAGACAGGCGCTTGAGGTTGAAAACGAACTGCCATGAAAACCTCTCTCTCCAAAAAAGGTAACACCTACAAGGGACGTAAGGTGACGCTCAACAAGCCGTTCTACACTCCTGGCGAGCGGAAAAAGAGTGCGGTGTACGTCAAGAATCCGGCTGGCAATGTTGTCATCGTCCGCTTCGGCGATCCGAACATGACGATCAAGAAGTCGAATCCTGAGCGTCGTAAGAACTTCCGAGCGCGGCACAACTGCGCCACGGCTAAAGATCCTACGAAGCCCAGAACGTGGTCGTGCAAAGCGTGGTGAATTTCGTCGGTAAAACCTAACTCTACATTTTATGGACAAGATGCGACTTGGTGGTGGCGGACGTTACGAGAAGCTCGTTGGCGAGCTTGAGAAGAAGGGTGTGCGCGATCCTCGCGCTCTCGCCGCCGCAATCGGGCGTAAAAAGCTAGGGGCTAAAAAATTTCAAAGCCTCGCCGCGAAAGGCCGTCGCCGCGCGCTTCGCGAGGCTAACGCTTAGGATATCGTCCTTTGGAGTACGGTTTCTTAACCGACTCCTTATCAACGACGAACTTCTCAGGCTCCGCGTAGTTCCATGAGATGTCGCCGTTCGACCCACGCTGGATCATAATCGATCCGGTGACTTTTCCGTCTTTATCCGTCATGCCTGAACGGTCAGCCCGTTTCGCCATGCCGAGCATGAAGCGACGAGGGTTATGGAATCCAACCTCCTTCATTACAATCACCTCTCTCGCCCAGTTCGTTAGATCCGACGATCCGAATCCTGAGTAGGCCAAATCTGCCACGCTCTCAGGCTTGTCGTCCTTACCTTTCGGCTTCGGGAAGTGATGGACAAGCACCAAGACAACGCCTGTCTCCATCATAATTGGCTGAAGCAGATGTCGCGTGAAGTTCGCGCAGACCTCGATGTCCGACGGATTGCCGCCCATGTAGGAGAGCAGCGGATCGATGTAGACTAGATCGGCTTTGGTCTTTCTCACTAAGCGGCGCAGCATCGTGGCGAAGTCAGCACCCGTTCGAACCGTTTCGCGGAAGAAGAGCATGTTCGCGTTCCGCAATCCTCGCTCCCAGTTCTCCTTTCCGAACGTCATCTGGGCCGCCCCCTTGAGTGCGTCATGCTGATCGGCGATGTCATTTTCCGCCTGAATGTAAACCACTTTTAGCGAACGGACGGGCCGGACGCCAAACCAAGCTTCACCAGACGCCCATTTCAGACCCTGATACGCTGCCATCGAGCTTTTGCCACAACCACTCTGGCCAACGAAAAGAAGCGATGAACCGCGTCGAATCCATCTGTCGCCGATCAGATTGTCAGGATCGTTCTTAGGATCGTACTCGATGATGCTATCGAGCGTGAATTCCATCGGCAGATCTTGAGCGTCCAGATCGTCCTTGAACGCTTCCCAGTTCACCGCACCGACATTGACCGCGATGAGTTTCTGCTCGACGCCATTACGCATCACGCCGGGGAGACGGCTGAACCTGCTTGCGTTCTTGTTCTTCGGATCGATGCCAATGCTCTCAAGATGCCGGTAAACGATGTCACGGCGCTCTGACCACTCCTCCTTGTTCGCCGCATCCACGCGCACCCAGCCGTGCAAACTCTTGCCGCCTGAATCGATGACGACCGACAGCGGCAGCTTTGATTCCTTCAATGCTGTCCACTGTTCGTCCTTCGACTTCTCATCCATCTCGATGAGGACATGGCGATAGGCGGAGACACCGGAGTCTGAGCCGCTCTCGTCTAGACAGGGGTTGATGCGGACGTATGCGCCACGACTGTCAGCGCTCGTCCACATGCCGCTGATGGGCGGCGTGAAATGCTTCTCAATCCATTCGTCGCGCTTGAGGAACGTACCCTTGGAAGCTGGCCTACATCTGCCTTCCTCGTCGCTTACGATGTCGTTGCAGATGCAGACAACTTCGTCCGGTTCGAAGCAGGCTTTTAAGAAATCTATGGTTGAAAATCGGAAGTCTGATTGCGGAATTGCTTGGATCTTTCGCACCACGAACTTGCCGGTTGGCGATACCGGAGTGCCTCCCTGACCGATGCTTGAGTGTGACTCTAGAAGCCATCCACGCGGCTTGTCGTGCGAGACTATCTGCGCCTGATTCAGCTTGTGGGCCAGTTCATTCGGTTTCCACGGTGGCAAGCATTTCGAGTTGTACTCGCACAGAAGCGTCTCAGCTTCCGTTCTGGTCAGCTCAAATCCGTGAACGAGAGCGGTGGCAACAGCGAATGTCGCCCCGTGTCCGTTCAGACCTGCGATGGCTCCTGGCGTGGCTTTGACCCATGCTCTTGCACGGTCGAATTTCGATTGATTCATACTCAGATTCCAAGGTGTTTACGCGCTATGTCGCCGCTCTTGCCAATGTCTGTCGTGGCAATCTGGCGAATGACCGACTTGTGTTCCTCTAACTTTCTGAAAAGGAGAGCCAGCTCTTTGGGTGTTATCAGGTACTTGCTCCAGTGCTGGATCTTGATGGAGCGATTCTGAAACTTCCCAAAGAGCTGCTCTTGTGCGGCGATGTAATGGTCAGGGCTTATCACCGGGGAGAACGGGTGTGAACTTGGCTTTGAATTCAGCTTTCGTTCGGACGTACACCTTCAACTTGCCCTCGCGTGTGTAGACCACGCCTGCCCACTTCGTTTCCCCGATGCGTATCTCTACGTCGTCGGAGATGACCTCAACCGATACCGACGGATTTCCTGAGTTTTTGTATTTCATCGTCTGTAAGCGTCTGGATCTGACCGGAGTCGTTTGAGTGCCAGCAAGAGTCGATTGCTTTCACCTTCTTTGGCCTACTCATCCAACCCCGCAGGATAGCATACTCGACGAGTCGCGGAGCTTCCTTCAAGAGCTGTTCTCGGGAGATTTCAGTCGTTGTCATGGAAAGCGGTTCGTTTGGCGACACCCCGTAGTTTGGAACGACGCATTCCAAGTTCACCGCTATCGGATTCATCGGCAAATCCACGGCGAACGAGCCATTCCTTGTACTTACGGTCGATGTAGGCGAAGTCGATCTTGGGCGTCGATTCGTCGGCTTCAGCGACTCGGACGATTTTGTTGGAGGCATTCATTTTCGTATGTCTTCAGTATGCTTTTGTATGCTTGTTGTGTTTCTTTGCAGTTGATGCACAGGTCGAGAAACTCTCCACCAACCGTGCATCCGCATCCAAGAGATTTTGCTAATTCCTTGGAAATCCATTTGTACTCGGCCAGCTCCTCGCGGAGGTCGGCTTCGGTTTGAGCGTTCATTACTTTAGAACGAAGAGGATGAAGTAGGCGCTGGTAATGACGACTCCCATTGCAAACGCAGCGACACACGCTTGTTTGAATTCCTCATTAGTTGGACGTTTGTTTTTGAAGAACTTCATGGGAGCGTTCATGCGTGAAACGGGCGAAATCCATTCCAGGGGTTAAGATCGTTGAGAAGAAACTCGGTCGTGAGAATGCGTTTGGTCAGGTCTGGATGGACACAAAGATCATCGAAATCGATCCGAGACAGAGCGAAAAGGATCGAATCGACACGGTGATTCACGAACTGCTTCATATTGCCAAGCCGCACTGGTCTGAAAAACACGTCGTCAGAATTGCCGCGTTTCTTGCTCGGGCGTTGTGGAAGGAGGGTTATCGTCGCATTCATCAGCGCCCTCCTCCTTGGGCGTAGTGAAGAATAAGCAGTGCATCGCAGTTCTTAAGGCTGACATCCAGATGCGGATACAACTCTTGCGCTTTTGCTCGCAGCTTGCGCTTCCACTCAGGACCGGTGTCGCAAGATTTACGACCGCCAAGACCAAGCGGATCTTGCCAGACTTTCGGCTCCACGCGGTGAAGCGCATAGCCTTGAGCGTAGGCCAGTCCTTGAATGATGCCGTAGTTCTCGTGGAGCGTGGCAACGCTTGCAGCAGGAGTCAGCTTGGACACGAACTTTGGAACCTTCTCAACCCACAGGTGGCTGTCTGCCAATTTGAATCCGCTGAGTAGCTGCGCCATGTCTGGCAATGATTCCGGCATCGGAAACAGCAGAATTCCATCAGCCGTTTTCACCGCGAAACCGCCTCCAACACCAGGATCTACGGCGATAATTGTTTGATTTGATTTCATAGTTAATAGCACAGAAGCGTTACATTTTCCGCCGCGATACGCACGGCGCTCTTGGTTTCACCGCCCTCGCTCCACTTCTCGACTTTCACACGACCCTTAACCCGCACCAGCGCACCGCTCTCAATCGACAGGATCTTCTCAGCAACCTGTCCCCAGGATGACACTTCAAACTCGTCGTACTCCTCGCGGAAACGACCATCAGCGTCTGTCCAGTGGCGAGCGATTGAGATGACCCGGCGGACCATCAATGCTCCAGTCTTCGTCTCTGTCTTGCGGCTGACCGTTCGAAATTCTCCGATCAAAAGTACCGTGTTCTCAGTGGGTGTTGGCGATGATTCGTTTGTCATTGGATGAAGACGCAACCTAGTTCTCGGTAGCATTTCATTCGCTTTTTCGCGTGAAACGCTCCGATGGGGTGGAACTTGTCAGAGAAGTCCACGATTGTCGCACAGTTTTTGGTTTCTGTTTTTCGCAATGCGCGGCTCGCCCTCTGAATCGTCTTCTGCGACGACCGACCACCGCTGACCATGATGAGCAGTTCGACATTGGGAAGATCGAGTCCTTCGTCGGCCAGTGATGTGGCAATCATGGTTCGAAGGTTGCCAGCCTTGAATTCCTCCATGTAAGCGCGCCGATCCTTCTTCCCAATTTTGGAATGAACGAGCCGAGAATTCGGAATCTGGCTCTCGTATTCTTCCCCCAGCGTGATGCGCGGAATGAGGATCAGAGTCTGCATGTCGAGGTGTTCAAGCGCGTAATTCATGGCGTACCGATTGCGCTCGCGGTTCTGGCAAATTCCTATGTCCACAAGCGATTCCCAGGCGCACATGCGTTTCAATTCGTCGTCACTTATCCGCATGTACCGACGCCGTGCGTTGAAGAGTCGGTCGATGTTGTCATCGATCTTCTGCTGGATGTTGAGGTCGGTGGCGTCGCTGATTTCGAGGTAAGCGTCGGCCAATGAATCGCCGATGTCGCTGCGCTTGATTTCGTATTGGCGATTGCGGAACAGCGTGCGCGTCACCGCGTTTCTCTCCTCGTCATCGCACCAGGGCGTAGCATCGAAACCATAACGCATACCGTTACACGACTCGATGATTCCTCTCAGGATGCGAGCAGGGCCATGTTTGCACTCATCGATTACAAGAAGCTGCTTCTTGCTGAAGTCCACTGATTCATGCGGACAGCGGACATCGACGACGCTTTCAGACACACCGGCAACGCGAAGAGACACTCTGGCTTGCTGACAGGTTTCCCTGGTCGGCGCTGTCCACCCGAACGTCCACGTTGGATTTAGCGTTGCGTAATGCTTGATAATGCTCGCGGCAATCCATGTCTTTCCACTCCCTGCAGGTGCGATGATCAGGCCATCGTCAGTTTTGGCCCACTCGACTGCTTTTTGTTGGTATTCTCTCAGATTCATAATTTTAGGAAATTTGACCCTCCGACCACCGCTTCATGGCAGGCGGAGGGGTTTGTCCGTACCACACGGTACGAATCGCTACTGGGCGGTAGCGGCGCAGGGAGTCAACGGTTGCGTCGTATGTTGAGTTTCCATGTACTTCCTTAGCGCCTCCCGAGCGACAAATTGGATCTTCAGTCCGTTGCGGTTGCAGAACTCCTTGAGGTCTTCATGGAGCTGTGTGTCGATGGTGACGACTCGCGTCATTTTTTCTTTTCTCATGGGTATTCCGTAAGTCCTTTGATGTATCGGTTTCTCTCAGCTGGTTTGGCGTCGATGATATGCTGCAAAGCTCCGCACGCGTTCAGACTTGCGGTGTGTTCCCAGTCTTTCTGATTCCAATACTCCTCCCACCCCTCGCTTGGAACAACGACAACTTGTCCGGTTCGCTTGTGCTTGAACACGAATGCGGCAGGTCCGATTGGTACGTTCATTCTCCGTCCTTTAGCTTTCCATTGCTTGGATCCACAAGTCCAAGTGCAATGGCATTGAACAGGTAAGTATGTCCGCATTTGATACAGTAAACAGACGCGAACGGAATATGTGCTGCACCTTGAATCAATTCTGATCCTATCCCATCGTTGTACTCCCTAGTATCCACGACTGGTCCAATTCCAAACATATTGTGATTGCAGAACTGACAAACTGAATCAGCTTTTACCAGCGGTCTGATTGCGTTAATCATCATCTGCTTTTGTCTTTTGGTGAGTTTCATCGTCCATCAAACCATTTCATTTTTTCCCGATGCTTGCATATCGTGCAGACGTAGGTTTTTCCGCTCTTAGAGATGACAGCCACTCGGAAGCATCGCTCGCATTGGATCGTGTCACTGACCTTTTTGTTGGCGTTAACAATATGGTTCATGGCTTTGCCTCCTTGTTTAACGATTCATCGGCCTTTTTTATGGATTCTTCGTTTGCATACCAACGAAGCACAGCCACTTCATATTTAAGTTGTTTAATTTGCTTTTTGGATTCTATTAGTTCACGTTCTAGTTTTTGACCTTCACGATAAACCATATCCTGATAGTCCCAACTTCCATCATCTTTGATGGAATCTATTCTCGGCGTATCGCTGATCATTTTCGTAGCGTCACGAATATTATGGTTCATGGCTTTGACTCCACTCGTTCACGCCCGAGAGCCTCACGCGCATCGTCGCGGACGTAGTTGTTCACGATGTATCCCAGATCTTCTGGGTCTAGGAATCGGTTGATAAATGACTCGGTTCGATTTATCTGCTCCATATAATGCTTCCGCTCGTACTCCAGCTTGTCCCACAGAGCGCGGAGACGGTTTTCGAGTTGTGTGACATCGGATTGAAGCTCGCGGATCTTTGTGGCCTGTGGGTCGATTGTAGTCACCGTATTCGACGTTGGTATTGTGTAGTCGCTCATTTCACCTCCTGCTCACGCCACAGCAGCAGATCCGCTCGCATGGCGTCGTTCTCACGCTCTAGTTTGGCGATGCGCTCATTGGCCGCGTGGAATTTCTCAAACCAATAGGTCGAAACTTCCACGGCTCGCTCTACTCGCTTCTTCCATTCTTCGTCGCTCACGGCTTGGCCTCCTTGGCTTTGTTCCATGCTTTTTCAGCGCGTAAGCTCGCTCCAACTCGACCTGCGTGGTAAACCTCATCAAGTACCTCCTCCAGCCGCTTGATGCGGTGATTGGCTTCGTTTAGTTCCTCTTTCGCCTTGTCCACTCCACGCTTCTCCGCTGTCGTCATCAGTTCATGTTGAAGACTGATTGTTTTGTTGGCTTCGTTGAGTTCGCGTTCGAGTTGGCGGCAAAGATCGCACGATTGCTCAAATGCTACATTGGTGCGAAGGCCAATAGGTGCGCGTTCAACCATCAATTCGGTGCGCGGCGTATCGCTCATGGCTTTGCCTCCTTCCCAATCTTCGCGTCATCCCAGCCCTGCAATAGGTTGTCCATTCGAGTAGTCCTCATGCTCGGAGATGGAGGGTTGATGAATGCGTACATCGCGTTGCCAGCTAGTTCCAGTTGGCGGATGTGTTCGTTGTAGTACTTCCGTTCTCCCTCCAGCTTGTCCCACAAAGCGCGGAGACGGTTTTCGAGTTCGGTGACGTACTTTTCGCGTTCTCTCAAAGAGTTCTGAAGCGATTCAATTTCCTGAAGATGCAAGCTCACGGCTTGGCCTCCTTCCATTTGGACCTTTTGGCTTTGCGAAAAGAAACGTAGAACTGAACCCATTCAGGCGTATCTTTCAGCCTGAATCCATTCACGTTCCATCGCTCGCTGCGAGCGCCTTCGACGATTTCCATCAGCGCATCCCCCGCCTCCTCCATCCGCTTGATGCGGGCCTTTGCTTCGTTCAACTCGTACTCCATCCGAGTGCATTCTTCCGCCATTGCCATGTGACGGCAGACATCTTTTAGACGGGCTGCGTCAGTCCTAGGGTATTTGCTCACGGCTTGGCCTCCTTGGCTTCTTTCCAATTTTTGAAGTCAATGATGTGGGCATAAGTTGCCATCGCATCCCCCGCATCCTCCAGTCGCTTGATGCGCTCGTTGGCCGCGTTGAGTTCGCGTTCGAGCTGGCGAGCGAATGCAGGCCAGTTTTTAGGCTTGGCTGGCGACCATTCACTGTCTTCTCCAATAAACTCTTCCGTCCTCGGTGTATCGCTGATCATTTTCGTGACGTCAGGAATATGATCGCTCATTTGCCCTCCCTCGCTTTGAGCACTGCGTCGGCTATCTCGTACACATATGGCCCATCATATTCATCAAGGAAGTTTCGTGATGACATCAATCCCTGCAAAGCCGCCGCCGCGAAGTAGTCGCGAATAGAAATCCCAGTCCGTGAACCGTAGTGTGTCATGCACGGCTGACCGTCTGCATAGAATCCGTGAGTCGTCGCTGTTGCTACTGTTGGAAACGCCGGTCCTCCGTCGTTGATTGGTTGGCTCACAACTTCCCTCCTTTCTTCACCGCCTCAATCTCCCCCAGCGTGACCAGCATGGCCTCGGCGATGTCAGCTGGATCAGCGGAGACCTTGTCGAAGTCGGTCACCAGCGCGGCCCCAACCTTATTCCGCGGCGTCTCGGGCTTACGGGCGATGATGTCGTGTAACGCATTCATGAACTTGGCGCGGGTGGTTGGTGTGATGTACTTGCACAACAGGTGTGTTTTGCGGCCCGACATTTCGGCCGTTCTGTTGATCCGACTCATTCGTTCTTCAGGTGTCATTTGGCCTCCTTCTTACGGTTCTTGTTCCGGTTCCAATACGTGATTTCGTACCTCTTGAGTTTCTTGGCAGCCCGATAGGTTTCACCAGCGTCCTTGCGGCTGAGGTGGTACACCCCGGAGCCCTGTTCGCTGATTCTCTTGGCCAGCTCGCTCATCGGCCACCTCCGAGGGCGTAGTGGAGGATCAGGAGGGCGTCCGCGTTCTTCAGCGTCACGTCGAGGTGCGGGTACAGCTCCTGGGCCTTCGCCTTGAGCTTGCGCTTCCACTCAGGCGCACTGGCGCACGCCTTGCGGCCTCCCAGGCCCAACGGCTCCTGCCAGATCCTCGGCTCGACACGGTGGAGGGCGTAGCCGGCAGCGTAGGCCAGTCCTTGGATGATGCCGTAGTTCTCATGCAGCGTGGCCATGGCCGTGGCCGGCGTGGCGCGTGAGACGAACTTGGGCACCTTCTCGATCCACAGATGTGAGTCGGCCAGCTTGAAGCCGGTCAGGAGTTGCGCCATGTCGGGCAGGGACTCGGGCATCGATAGGAGGATGATGCCGTCGTTGGTGTTGATAGCGAACCCGCCGTTCACGCCGGGGTCACATGCGATTACGATTTTGCTCATTGGTTTTGTTGTTCTGGGACTTGATGGTGAGAGTGTGGCCTACGTAGATCCCTGCGATCACGCAGAGCGGCATCAGTGCGGCCATGGAAATGATGGTTAGCGCGGTGCTCATCGTTTGAATGCCTTCGAGATGAATTGGGATGCCGCATCGAACTTCCATGTGTGCGCGTTCTTGATTCCGAACCGCATCAAGCACCGCACCTGCTTCGGTGTGGCCAGCTTGAGCTTTGACCGACTCATGACCCGATCCAGCACCGCGTTCGCGTGCCCCTTGCAGGTGATCGAAGTCAGATCGAACCCGAACGACTTCAGCATCCTCTCCTGGGCCTCGCTGACAGGTTCGTGATGCCAAGGCATCGTCGGCTGCCAGTCGGCGATCGCGGTGTCGTGGATCGCTAAGGAAAACTCTAGAGGATCAATCGTGCGTCCGGATAGCTTTTTTTTCTCAGAGAGTTGTTTTGCGAGAGAATTCTCACGCTGACGCACCGCGTCCCCGATCACATCCTGGAGGTCGAACTCACCCTGCTTGGCGATCAGATCATCCGCGATGTCGGCGATCTCGTCCTGGGAGATCAGGCGTGTCGGCCGAACCAGCTTGTGGCGTCCGGTCATCCACAGGAAGTCGAGGATGGTGAGGTGAGTCTTGCCCGGGTGCAGCCGGGTGCCGCGCCCGATCATCTGGGTGTAGAGCGCCCGGCTCTTGGTGGGGCGCAGGCAGACGATGGTGTCGATGCTTGGCTCATCGTACCCCTCGGTCAGCAGCATCGCGTTGCAGAGCACCCCATGCTCCTTCTTGGCGAACCGCTTGAGGATCTCCTTCCGGTCGGGGCTGTTGCCGTCCACGTGCTCAGCGTCGAGCCCGATGGCGCGGCAGGTCTCGGTCATCTTCTGCGAGGTCGCGATCAGGGGGAGGAAGACGATGGTTTTCTTCCCTCCGAACTCCTTGATCTGGCCCGCTATGCGCTCCAGGTACGGCTCGATCGCGTGCGCGGCGTCACCGGCGTCGAAGTCACCGGCGTGGAACTTCACCTTGGTCAGGTCGATGGACACGTCGCAGACCCGGGCCCGGATCGGAACGAGGAATCCGTCCTTGATCAGGTCGAGCAGGGTGACCTCGTAGGCTACGTTCTCGAAGTAGCTGCCCAGCTGCTTCTTGTCGGAGCGATCGGGGGTAGCGGTCACCCCGAGGACGTTGGCCTTCTCGAAGTGCCTCAGAACGGTCTGGTAAGACTCCGCGGCGACGTGGTGCGCCTCATCTACGATGATGTTCGTGAAGTAGTCCGGAGCGAAGCGTGTGTAGCGACGTTGCAGCGTCTGGATGGAGCCGACGACGATGCGATAGTACGAATCCGCGAAAGACTCAGCGCGTTCGAGTCCGGCGTCACGCCCGACGGCCATCTTGATCTTGTCCCGGGCCTGAGTGAGCAGCTCCTCGCGGTGAGCCAGAATGAGTGTTCGCCCGGGCGCTTTGTGCGCGATGTTAGCGAAGATGATGGTCTTCCCGCCTCCGGTGGGGATGACGATGAGGGAGCGTTGGTAATCTCTCCAGGACTCGAAGACTTGACCCACGCACTCTTCTTGGTACGGTCTGAGCTGCATAGCGTGTCGTTGCGCTTTGTTGTTTTGGACTCATGTCACCCCCGGAGGCTGCAACCTCCGGGGGCTTTTGTTTGTGGGTTAGATGGTGTCGTTATCCGACGGCACCTTCTTCATGCGCTTCACGCGCAGGGTGGTCTGCGGCGCACCGTTCTTGTCGGTGTACTGCTCGTTTTCAAGCGACACCACCAGCGAGAGCCCGACGAAGCCCTGGAGGAACCGGGTGAATGCTCCTCCGACGCTAAAATCGAACTCAGCTCCGTCATCGATGTTGGCGTCGGTGGCGCTGATCAACGCTTGGAGACGCCACATCATGGTGTCCTTGAGCGTGAAGCGGTCGCTGACGATCTCGCCGTTCTCACCCCGGTACTTCAGGATGCAGACGGGATTGCCGTTCTTGTCGAGGCCCTCGTCCTTGGCTGAGGCGACGATGACGGTGTACTCCCCGGGTCCGGGGAAGTTCTTGGGTTCTGCTTGGGAACGATCGACTACGAATTTCATGTATTAGATGTGTGTGATGTTGCTGTTAGAGTTGTTCGGACTGACGCGATGCCCACGAGGGCAGTGAGAGGGATTGGATCTGCGATGAATAGCAGGGCCACGAGTTGAGCTTGTCGCATTCGATGTAGGTTTTGAGCTGCTCATCGATGATGGTGTTGCCGAGGGCGATTGCGGCCTCGTCGAGTTCGTAGCAGGCCACACCGTAAGGGGCTTCCTTCTCGACTGCGATCAAGATGAAGCGGTTGATGCCGGTGATGCGTCGGTACCACGCCGCCTGCACGTGATACCGGAACTGAGCGCAGGATTTGCCGAATGCGTTGGGGGACGCGTCCTGGGTGGTCTTGATGTCGATGATGTAGTCCTTGGCCAGACCATCGACGCGGGCCTTCACCTTGACCCCGTTCCACACGTCGAAGCAGGAGACCTCGGTCTCGATGCCCTGGAGCAGCGGGGCGATGGCGGGGTGAGCGTGAACCGCAGCAGCGGCTCCGGTGATGTTGTCCCACTGCTCTTGGGTGAGCGGGGTGAAGCCGGCTTCGATGGCCGACTCGTAGGCTGCCTTGCCCTCCTTGGTGCGCCGATCGCCCTTGAAGACCGCGTAGGACTTCGGGAACAGATCAGGCTCCAGAATCGCCATGTGCACCGCGGTCCCAAGCTCCATGGCCGGCGTAGGCACGTCGTTGGTGACGCCGTCCTGCCATGCACGGAAGTGCGCGGGGGACCGGCGCAGCTCGTCGAGCCCGGACTTCGAGAGAGCCTTGGTCGAGTGGTAGATCGACGCGGGCATGTTGCGGATGATCTCCTTCACAGGCTTACCCCTTTCTCGATGGTCACGGTTGCACCATGCTGCTTCATTGATTCCTTGAACTTGTTGAGTGCCGCGTTGACCGACATTTCTGCGCGGTCAGTGTCTAGCGGGAGGCTCTCCTGATTCGGGTCATCCATCTTAGCGGTGACCTCGTACTTGCGCCTGACGGACACCGGCATCGAGATGACCACGTTGTTGCCGTCGAGGTCCCATTTGGCGGTGATCGCCAGAGAGAGCACGGCCTTGCCGTTTTCCTTCTCTTGAGCGTCCTCCATCGCGGCGTTGATCGCCTCGTTGATCTGATCCCGTGCGTCCTCGACGAGCCCGGGGATGCGGCGTGAGATCACCAGCGCGAGTTCTGCGATGCGGTCGCTCACGGCTGCACCTCCTCGGTCACGATCTCAGGGGTCACGATCACCGGCAGCTTGCTCAGGATCAGGTCCGGTTTGCTGATGTACTTCGAAGCGAACGAGTCCTCCAGGTCGCGGAAGGTCTGGCCTTCCTTGATGCGCCCGGCCTTCAGGAGGAGAGCGTTCACGTCTTCCTCGCGGGACTCGAAGAGCTCTTCCAGCTTGGCCACGAGGTCGAAGCTCTTGGTGGGTGACACCGGGACCTCGTTAATGGCGGGCTGGAAATCCTCGGTCTCCTCTGGTGTGTAGATGCCGGCCACAACCTCAGGAGCCAGCATGCGAATGGCCTTCGAGATGCAGCGAGCGCGCAGCATGGCCGCGGGATCTTTCTGCCATCCAGATTGCGGCTTAGCGGGGAGCAGGCCAGCGACTCGTGCGTCCTCAGCGGTGAAGCCGATCTCGCACTCGTTTCCATCGTACTTCCAGACAGCGATCGCCGCCTTGGTGTCAAACTGCTTCCAGATGACCTTGCCACCGCGTGCACGGTAGCCGGCCAGCATGGCGTCGGACCGCATGCTGAGAGCACCAGAGATGATGTGGTACTCGCGCTTGAAGTCGAACGGGGTTTTCTTTTCCGCGGCGCATTGCCAAGCGATCAGCTTGCCTTGCTCCACCTTGGTGCATCCGAGCATGCCGGATGATGCGATCCACTCGCCCATCTTCTCGATGGCGGTGATTGGGTCCGAGATCTTTTCGTACATCTCGGAAGACGGTTTGGCCGTCGTCGTTGCGATTGCGTTGCTCATTTGGAGTTATTTCTCAGCAGTTGTTCGATTACGTCGGAGCGAACACGGATCGTGCGCTTCGTCGCCTTCATGGCAGGAAGCCGACCATCCCGTATCCATCGACGCACGGTCTCGGGATGAGTCCCGAGAGTCTGTGCGATCTCTTTGATCGAGAGTAGTTTTACGCTCACGGGGAAGAACGTACCCCGTGCTGCCGAGTGTTGCAAACTATTTCTTGCGAAATTATTCGCGAGTGTTTGCGGGGCCCTCTCCAGTGTTCGAGAATTCACGCACCAGCTTGAGTGCGGCTTCTCGATTCGGGGCCCTGTTTACGGCCTGAACAAGCGATTCGATGGCCTGGGCGCTGGCCTGCTTGCTTCGCAGTCCGGTGGCTCCCACCGTGCGGGCGAGGAGCCGCGCAGCGAGCTGGGTTCCGCCGAAGTCGGCAGCGAACGTCACGAGGCCGGCGAGCGCCGCGGCACCGTATTGACCGCCAGACGCAAGCGTGCCGGCGATCACGATAGGGCTCTTCAGACCGCTCAGGGCGGCTCGCTCCACCATCTGGCCGCCGGTGGTCTGTCCTGCGCCACCAGCGCGGAGCTGGCGATCGCGGATGATGTCGAACGCGGGCAGGAGTTCGTCCTCGATCTGCTTCAGCACACGCGGTCCAACGATGTTCGAGAACTCCTCCCGCGTCGAAGGCGTGGCCAGCATCTTCCGGATGTTGTCGGGATCGAGATTGGCTGCCCCCGGCGATACCCCCTTCTGTCGGGTGCCAAAGAGGATGTCCTCGATCTTGGTCGCACGCGTGTTGACCAGTGCGTCGGCGGCCGCCTTCCGGAGCTCCGGGGTGGCACCGTTCTTCACCTGATCCTCAAGGGTGTTCATCACCGACTTGATGTCCTTCGAGTCTTCAAGCAGGCCGAGGATTCGCTCGCTGATCTTGTAGCCGGTCAGCGTATCAGACTCGGCCGCCTTGCGCGCCTTGACCGCCTCCGAAAGCTCAGACTCGGCGGCGCCGAGGTTGCGGTTGAGTTTCTCCAGGTCGTCGATGGGGCCAAGGCCGAGGGCCTTGAGCGTGCCCGGCGACTGCGACTCCATGACGTTCAGCTTCGTCAGCAGGCCACGGTAGTCGACCGCGCCTCCCTTGGTGCTCGACTCGATGAGGTTGTTGACCACGTCGAAGTTCCGTAGCTGGGCGATGTCACCGAACCCGAGTTCCTTGAGCGAGCCCGGGGCCGTCCGCTCGATGCCGTTGAGGATTCCAAGCAGCTTGGTGTTGTCGATCGCTCCGGCCGGGTTGGTGGCCTTGCTGGCGATGTACTGCTGGATCATCGAGTTGATCTCGGCGCGATCCGGCACGCCCTTCACACCGATGTCCTTCAGGTTGTCGATGAGGTTGGCGATGCCGCGGTATTCGAGGCTGTCGACACCAGACTTGGTGACCGAGTTGCCCAGCTGTTCGAGGAACTTCTCCGGGGTGGCGGAGACGCCCTTGAACGCCTTCTCGATGTAGGGGTTCTCCCAGAGGCCGCGGACCTGGGCGTACTTCGCCTGGGTGTCGAGGAACTTCTGCGCGATGTCGGCCGGGAACACTTGGGGGGCCTGCGCGTTCATCGCCTCCGTGATGGAGTTGGCCAACTCCTTGGCCTGCGCCTGCGCCGGTGTCCTGTAGGCTTCGGCCGAGTAGGCCCAGTTCTCCAGATCCCTCCGAATCCCGCGGAGCTCCTCCAACGAGAACTTGGCAGGCACCTCGCGGTACTGCTGCTGGAACCCGGTGTAGATGTTGCCTGAGGTGCCAGCCGGCACACGCTGCACCTTGTTCAGTCGGCCGACGATCTCACCGAGAACGGGGATCTTGAGGTCGGGGAGCTTCGAGGAGAGCTCGCGGACCTTATCGGACAGGCCACCGAGGTCGAACACGGGGTCCTGCGTCGGGATTCCGGAGTACTCCTTACGGAAGAAGTCATCCGTCATCTGCTTGAGCCCCGGGGGCTGTCCCTCGGCCGGCTGGGTGATGAGCTGCTGGATGCGGAAGCCTTTCCGGGCGGTATCGGCCTCCGTGGGGATGCCCTGGGGGAACGCCTCGCTCGTGGCACGCGCTTCTTGGGCTGCGATCCGCGGCTTGAGTGCTCCGGCGATCTTCTGTTCGGTCTGAGCGCCCAGAGAGTCCACGAATTGGAGCCAGTTCTGCTCCACATCGTTGAGTTCTCGGGTACGGGTCGCCCCGAATGCCTTCTGCTCAGTCTCCATGAGCTGCTGGCCGTATTTCTTGGCCTGCGTGACGGCTTCCTGAAGCGCATCGGTCGCTCCGGAGAAGTTTCGGGCCTGACTCGTGATCTCGTTGACCTTGTTGAGACCCAGAAGTGTCACCGCGTCCTGGTAGACCCTCACAACGTCGGTCGGATTGACCGCCCCACCGAGTTGGCGGGCCCGGCGCTCGATTTCGGCGACCTGATTCTCCTCTAGCTGGCGAAGAGTGTTCAGACCCATCTTGGATTGCGCCCGCTGAGCGAACGAAGCGAGCCCAGGGACCACGTCGGTGACCAACGGGG
>Ga0213922_1000084_pt1 | contig 56023 bp, 53 predicted proteins | sample McNCre2917MG_FD_165060 | JGI IMG/M metagenome (GOLD analysis project Ga0213922, IMG submission 165060) | Freshwater microbial communities from McNutts Creek, Athens, Georgia, United States - 29-17 MG | ecosystem: Environmental > Aquatic > Freshwater > Creek | place: USA: Georgia | collected... | reverse complement strand
CTACTCAGTACCTAAGTCATACTTCGAAGATGCTTTGACTGCTGGCCCATTTGAATTTATTACAGCGATTTCATTCTCATTTGAGTATGTTTTAACAAACTTGTTATTCGTACCATTTGTATCAGGCGCTGCTTATAACGGCGACATGGCTGCGATGACATTTGGTTTCTCAGCTCAGTCTGATGAATCACGTCACATGACTTTAGGTCTTGAAGTAATTAAGTTCATGTTAGAGCAAGATCCAGGCAACGTGCCTATCATCCAAAAATGGATTGATAAGTGGACATGGCGTGGTGTGCGTCTCTTAACGATTGTTGGCATGATGCAAGATTACATGTTGCCAAAACGTGTAATGAGCTGGAAAGAAGCTTGGGAGATCTACTTTGAAGGTAACGGTATGGCCTTGTTTAACGACTTGGCACGTTATGGCATTAAAGTTCCTGACTGTATTGATCAGATCCGTAAAGAAAAAGGCCACATTTCTCACCAAGCATGGTTGGTGTTTAACAGTGCTAACTTCTTAACTAACTTCCACACTTGGATTCCAAGCAAAGAAGAGTTGGATTGGTTGGATGCTAAATATCCAGAGACATTCCCTAAATACTATCGTCCACGTTTTGAGTATTTCCAAAAATTGGAAGATGAAGGTACACCATTCCTCAATAAAACTTTGCCACGTTTGTGTCAGGTTTGTGAGTTACCAATTTTCTTCACTGAGCCAGATGATCCAACTCAATTGGTTTATGAGGAAGGTACTTATTTAGGTCAAAAGTTCCAGTTTTGCTCAACACATTGCCATAAGATTTTTGACAATGAGCCAGAGAAATATGTTCAAGCTTGGTTACCTGTTTATCAGATTTTCCAAGGTACTAATTTCCCTGAGGGAACTGATCCAACAGCAGAAGGCTTTAATCCAATTAAAGCCGTTGCAGACTACTACCAATTAAATTGGGGTGTTGAAAACGGGCCTTTCAAAGGATCAGAAGATCAGAAAAACTTTGCACAGTGGCGTGATCAAGCCACTAAGAACTAATTGGAGAAAATATGCCAGTAGCAGCTATTTCAGAATATAAGTTTCCTATGAATGATGCTGTGGAGAAATTCCACGGCAATCAACTTCTTTTCGTAGGTTGGGACAAGCACTTGATGTTTTACGGAACACCAGCATTTCCGCTGCCTCCAGTGATGAAGTTCAGTGATTTATTGGCTGGCCCAGTAGCCCAAGCTTTTAGCCAACATCCTGATTTCGAAAAGATTGATTGGTCAAAGGTTACTTGGTTAAAGCACAATCAACCATGGACGCCAGATTTTGATAAATCATTGGCTGAAAATGGTTTGAGTCACCAAGACTGCATCCGTTTCCAGACACCTGGTTTGAATGGTATGTTTGGCACTGGTTTCTAATCTAATTTAGATTGAAGCGATATAAAAAGGCGTTTATTTATATAAACGCCTTTTTTATTTAAAGGGAGTCATTTGGATGACAATCTTTATTATAAGAAATGGCCCGCAAACCCTTATTTCTAGGGGAAATGCTAATAGAGCCAAGGTGTTGAATGTTGAATAATTATTAAGTTGTTTTAAATAAAAAATTTAACTTAAAGACATTTTTCTTTAAGTGCGATAACAAGGGGAAATAAGATGGCAATGACCGGCGTATTAAGACCAGGACATGCGCAAATTCGCGTATTGGATTTGGAAGAAGCTCTTCACTTTTACAGAAACGTTTTAGGCTTGGTTGAAACTGGTAAAGATTCAACAGGTCGTCATTACTTCAAAGCTTGGGATGAGCGTGATCACAACAGCGTGATTATTCGTCAAGCAGACCGTGCTGGTATCGATTTCTTTGGTTTCAGAGTATTAGATGTGGCTACTTTGAATCAATTGGAAAAAGATTTAAATGCATACGGTGTAAAAACTGAGCGTATTCCAGCAGGTGAATTGTTAGAGACTGGTGAGCGTGTACGTTTCCAAGCGCCAACAGGTCATTTCTTTGAACTATATGCAGAGAAAAGTCATGCAGGTAACGGGTCTGGTTTAGTTAACCCTGCACCATGGAATCAGAAAACTGCTGAGCACGGTATTGCTCCAGTTCGTATGGACCACTGCTTGTTGTACGGCCCAAATATCGAAGGCAATAAAGAGCTATTTACTAAAGTTTTAGGTTTTAGAGTAGTTGAGTATGTAGTTGCTCCTGATGGTGAGCACACCGCTGCTTACTTCTTGAGCTGTTCACATAAAGCTCACGATATCGCTTTTGTTGAGCATCCAGAGCCAGGTAAGTTGCACCATATTTCTTACCGTTTAGAGTCATGGGAAAAAGTGCTTCGTGCTGCTGACATCATTGGTATGAACAAAGTGCCTGTGGACATTAGCCCAACACGTCACGGCGTGACACGCGGTACAACCATCTACGCGTGGGATCCGTCTGGTAACCGTTTTGAAACATTCTGCGGTAGCTATGAGCCGTATCCAGATTGGGAGCCAATCAAGTGGACTTTCGATGAATTTGGATATGGTTTAGACCATACAACAGGTAAGCTTCACGAATCGTTCTTAACGATTGTTAGTTAATTTAAATTAGTATTCATTTATGACAGCTCAAAATAAACAACGCGAGCTGGCAGTTATGGTCGGAGCCACGGGTGCCTTAGGTACTACCGTGGCTCATCGTCTTGTAGATGCCGGACTTCATTTATTAGCTATTGGTCGCAGAGAAGATGAGTTAAAAGCGCTTGCTGCTACTTCGGAACATATCAGTTATGTGATTGCTGATATTGGTGATGACTCTTCTATTGATGTTATTAAAAGCAAAATTAATACAACGGTGCGCATGGTGGTTCATGCAGCAGGTGTACCTGTAGCTGGTGGCGTTTTAGAGGCAAGCCCTTTAGCCTTATCCCAGGCGATTAATATTAAAGCGGGTGGTATGTTGCGCTTACATCGTGCAACAGATGCTCATTTAGTACGTGGTTCTAGATTGGTGGCGGTTGGTGGTCATTATGGATTTGAGCCAACTGCTTACGCTGCTACTGCTGGTGTGGCTAATGCAGGTCTTACTAATTTGATGCGCCAATTTAGTTGGGCATTAGGCGAGCGTGGCATTACTGCTCATTTGGTTGCTCCTGGCCCTGCTGATACAGAGCGTTTGCGTAATGTGGCTAATGCTCGTGCTGCACAGCGTGGTGTGTCTGTTGAAGAAGTATTTAATGAGTTGAAGCAAGAGTCAGCGATACATGCCTTTACAACACCAGAGCAAGTAGCGTGGGGTATTTGTTTATTGTTGGCACCAGAAGCAGATGCGATGGCGGGCTCATCGTTAATGCTTGATTCTGGTCGCAGACATGGGTTGCCTTAAAAAGTAAGCGAAACAATAAACAACAAACCAAACAAAAACTGAAGACAAGATAAAAGAGGAACTACGATGCCAGTCGCACACATCAATATTTTGCAAGGCCACTCAAAAGAAACATTAAAAAAAGTGATTCATGATGTTTCAATGGCAATGGCTGATATTTTGGCTGCTCCAAAAGATCGTTTAGAAGTTTGGATTACCGAAGTTGATCCTGATTTGTGGGGTATTGAAGGTGAACCTGCTAGCGAAGTATTAAAAAGACTACCTCGCGGTCAAGTAGAGATGCCTTTTGTTGAAATGGTTTTAATGGAGGGGCGTCCGGTTGAGCAACACCATCAAGTTATTACAACTGTGACCGATATCTTGGTTCAGCACTTGGGAACTGATCGCGCTCGTATTCGTGTACATATTGCCAATTGCAAACCTGATAACTGGGGTATTGGCGGAACAGCAGCCGCTATTTTGCGTAAAGCTGAGATTGAGGCTAGAGCTAAGGCTGGTGCTTAATTCATGGTTTCTAAAGAAATCATTGAGGCCTGCTCAGAAAAACTCTGGCAGGCTGAATTAACAAAAACGCCCATTGATGTATTAACGGCATCTCATGCCAATTTAGATGAGCAAGATGCTTATGCGATTGCTGCTGCAACGCTTAAACGTAGGCAGGCTCATAACGGTGCTCAAGTAGTTGGCTTTAAGTTAGGCTATACAAGCCCGGCGATGCGTGCCCAAATGAATATTGCTAGACCTAACTATGGTGTTTTAACCACAGATCATCTTCTCAATCATGAGGGTGGACAGCTAGATGGTTTAGTTCCAAGTGACGAATTAATGCACCCGCTGGTAGAGCCAGAAATTGCCATTTTGATTAATCGCAAGATTGAGGGTGGCCGTCAAACTCGTCAAAGTATCTTAAGTCACATAGAGGCAGTCATGCCATCTCTAGAGGTGGTCGATACGCGTTACAAAGAATACAAATTTACTTTGTTTGACAATATTTCTGACAACAGTTCAGCATCAAGAATTGTTTTGGGTAACCCTAAAAAATTATCTCAAGTTGAAGACTTACGATTAAGCGGTGTGTTGCTTTGGACTGAAGGTCGGTGTGTTGATCATGGCGTTGGAGCCAACTCTATGGGTGACCCATTACTCTCGATTGTTTGGTTGGCTAATTTTTTAGCTGAAAAAGAACAATCGATTCCAGCAGGTTCGGTCATTATGACTGGTGGCCTATCAAAAGCCCATCCTGCGAAATCAAAACAAAGTTTTGTTGCCGAGTTTGGTGGCTTGGGAGTTGTTAAAGCCCATTTTTCTTAGAACTAATAAACTACTAGTATTAAAAGATAAGTCTTTCTACAGCAATCAAAATATTTAGTGTTATTGGGCTCTCATGAATCAACCAGATTGGAAGTTTGAGCATAGCTATCAACAATTGCCGCCCATTCTTTTTGAGAGTGCAGAGCCTCAACAAGTTCAGAATGCTCATGGAATATTGTTCAACGAGCAATTAGCTCGTTCAATCAATATTGATATTCATAGCTTAATGAGTAGTGATGGGGTCGATACCTTATCTGGCAATGTGCTACCAACAGGTTCAAAACCTATCTCGCAGGCCTATGCGGGCCATCAGTTTGGTAATTTTACAAATCTTGGGGATGGCAGGGCTATTCTGTTGGGGGAGCACAGAGTATCTAAGGATCAAGTTGTTGATATACAACTAAAGGGTTGTGGCCGCACACCTTATTCTCGTACGGGTGACGGATTTGCCACACTAGGATCTCTTCTAAAAGAGTATTTTTTTAGTGAGGCGATGCACGCCTTAGGCATTCCAACTACTCGAAGCCTAGCTATTATTGGTGCTGGTGAGTTGATGCAACGTCAGAAACTTCACCCAAGAGCTGTCATGACACGAGTTGCCTCGAGCCATTTAAGAATTGGTACATTTCAATTTGCTAGCCAATATGGCGTTGAAACTCTTAAACAGTTAACTGATTACGCTATTCAAAGACATTTCCCAGAGCTTCTTAGTTCAGATGATATTTATTTTGAATTTTTGGAGAAATTTTTAGACCAGCAAGCTTATTTAGTAGCTCAATGGATGAGTGTTGGCTTTGTTCATGGTGTTATGAATACCGACAACATCAGTATTTCTGGACAAACTATTGACTATGGGCCGTGCGCATTTCTTGATGAATATGACCCCAAGTCGACCTTTAGTTCCATTGATCGGCTAGGTCGTTATGCCTATGGAAATCAACCTAATATCATGTACTGGAATATCTGTCGATTTGCAGAGGCTTTACTGCCTCTTTTATCTCCTGATGATCCCAATTTAGTCATTGAAAAAACTCAACATATCTTAAGGAAATTCCCAGATCTTTATATGGGTTATTGGCAGGAGCTGTTTTGTAAGAAGATAGGATTTATCTGCGTAACACCCCATGCCGTTAATTTGGTGAATGATTTATTAAAGATCATGCACGAAGAGCAGGCAGATTTCACAGCAATTTTCCGTACTCTTTCTTTAGGAACATTAGATAGTAGTTCATTCAAGGACTGGAAGTTGCGCTGGGAAGCCCAGCTGGTAGTCATCGGCTGCGACATAAAAGAGGCTCGCCAGTTGATGTTGCAGGTGAATCCTGTGGTGATTCCTCGAAATCATGTAGTTGCATCAACCATCGATGAAGTTGAGGCATCGGGGAATATCAATCCATTTTTAGATTTATTGAGAGTCATGGAGATGCCTTTCTCAGAAGAGCATAGCCATCACCCATTAGCCTTGCCAAGACCTGAAGGAACTGCTCGTACAGTGACTTATTGTGGTACCTAGGCTTTTGGGGGCTGTTAACTAAAGAACAGCTCTTTCAATCCTAAACCTGGATCTTCTTGGCGCATAAACGCTTCGCCCACTAAGAAAGCTTGAACATTCGCGTCACGCATTTTTTTGACATCGTCTTTACTAAGGATGCCGCTTTCAGTTACAACCCGCTTTGTGCTTGGAATATCTTTAAGCATATATAAGGTGGTGTCTAAACTCACCTCAAATGTACGCAAATTACGGTTGTTGATGCCTAAAAGAGAGGTGTTAAGTTGTAGAGCACGTTGAAGTTCTGCTTCGTCATGCACTTCTACTAAAACGTCCATATGAAGATCAGTCGCAATGCTCTCAAAGTCATGCATTTGTGCATCATCTAAAGCTGCAGCAATTAATAGGATGGCATCTGCCCCCATCGCCCTTGCTTCATAAACTTGGTAAGGGTCTACTAAAAAATCTTTTCTAAGAACGGGAATACTGCATGCGTGACGTGCTTCTCTTAGGTATTTTTCTGAGCCTTGGAAATAATCTTTATCCGTCAGAACTGATAAACAGGCAGCACCATTTTCTTCATAGCTTTTTGCAATAGCCGCTGGATTAAAGTTTTCTCTAAAAACACCTTTACTTGGGCTAGCTTTTTTAATTTCAGTAATAACGCCAGGAAAACCTGCAGCAATTTTCTTTTCAATCGATTGAGCAAAGCCACGTGGCTTAAGACTAGTTTCTTTTAGACTGGCCTCTGCATCTGCTCTTAACGTGTGCATGGGTATCTGGGAAGATGATTTACCTACTTCATCAAATTTAGTGGCCAGAATACGTTTAAGAATATCGCTCATTACTTATCATTACCTACTGAAGTTATTTCTATGATTACTTAGCTAAATTTTGAGTGGTTTTAATGAACTCATCAAGCTTTTGTTTAGCTTTGCCGCTAGCAATCGCTGCCTTAGCCATTTGTAGGCCTTCACTGATATCTTTAGCTAAATTACCAGCATAAAGCGCAGCACCTGCATTTAAACAAACAATATCAAGCGCGGGGCCAGCTTGGTTATCTAAAACGCTTAAAACAATCTTTTTAGATTCTTCTGCATCAGCCACTTTGAATGTATCAGTTTTAACAGTATTTAAGCCAAAGTCCGATGGGTGAATCTCATACTCTTTGATTTGATCATTCTTTAATTCCCCAATCATCGTAGGGCCTTCTAAAGAAATCTCATCCAAACCTTCTTTGCCATAAACAACCAGCGCTTGTTTCATACCCAAACGTTGTAAAGCTCGCACCTGTATACCTACTAAATCAGGGTGGAATACACCCATCAACATATGAGGTGCACCAGCAGGATTAGTTAAAGGTCCCAAGATGTTAAAGATGGTGCGCACGCCCATTTCTTTACGAATTGGCGCAACATTTTTCATGGCAGGGTGGTGATTAGGGGCAAACATGAAGCCTATGCCACAAGTATTTAGAGAAGTTGCTACTTCAGGTGCTTGCAAAGTGATTTGTACGCCTAATGCTTCTAGTACATCAGCAGCGCCAGATTTACTGCTCACACTGCGGCCACCATGCTTAGCGACCTTAGCCCCAGCTGCTGCAGCCACGAACATGGCCGTTGTGGAAATATTAAATGTCTGTGCGCCATCACCGCCTGTACCTACGATATCAACAAAATGACTGTTGTCATCTACTGTGACGTGAGTCGCGAATTCGCGCATGACAGTTGCTGCTGCTGTAATTTCGCCAATCGTTTCTTTCTTGGTTCTAAGGCCAGCAAGGATGGCAGCAGTCATGACTGGCGATAGTTCACCATTCATGATTAAACGCATGATGTGCAACATCTCATCATGAAAAATTTCACGTTGCTCGATGCATCGCTGCAGAGCATCTTGAGGGGTAATGGACATGCTAAACGCCTTATGTAGCATTAATAAGTTCTAGACTATTTTGTCTTTAAAAAATTATTGAGTAATTCATGACCGTACTCGGAGAGAATTGACTCTGGATGGAATTGCACGCCTTCAACAGCTAACTTCTTATGGCGTACACCCATGATCTCGCCATCATCTGTCCAGGCTGTAACTTCTAAATCTGCTGGAAGACTGTCTTTTTCAATAGCTAAAGAGTGATAGCGAGTGACAGTAAATTCTTTAGGTAAATCTCTAAAGACACCTTGTTGTGTGGTGTGAACCGTATCCGTTTTGCCATGCATCACGCGTTTTGCGCGAATCACTTTGCCACCAAATGCTTCACCAATTGCTTGGTGTCCTAAACAAACGCCCAATAGGGGAACTTTGCCAGCAAAGTGTTGAATCGCTGCTACAGAAATACCTGCTTCTTTTGGACTGCATGGCCCAGGAGAGATGCAAATGTGATCAGGTTTCATGGCTTCAATTTCGGCAATGGTGATTTCATCATTGCGAAACACGCGTACATCTGCACCTAATTCACCAAAATATTGCACGAGGTTATAGGTAAAGGAGTCATAGTTATCAATCATTATTAACATCGAGACCTCCTTGAACCATTTCTGCTGCACGTAAAACTGCACGAGCTTTTGCTTCTGTTTCCTTCCATTCTGACTCTGGATCTGAATCAGCCACTACGCCTGCACCCGCTTGAGAATGAACTAAGCCATCTTTGATGATGCCTGTGCGAATCACAATGGCCACATCCATATCGCCTGAGAAAGATAAGTAACCTGCGGCGCCACCATAGACACCGCGTTTCACAATTTCCATTTCATCGATAATTTCCATCGCACGAATCTTTGGTGCGCCAGATAATGTGCCGGCAGGGAAAGTGGCTCTTAAAACATCCATATTGTTTGCATCATCAAGCAGTTCACCTTCAACGGAGCTGACAATATGTTGAACGTGCGAGTATTTTTCAATCACCATGCGATCAGTTACTTTGACTGAACCATTTTTAGCAATTCTGCCAACATCGTTACGAGCCAAATCAATCAACATCACGTGTTCAGCAATTTCTTTCGGATCTGCTAGTAATTCTTTAGCTAATTGTTCGTCATGCTCAGGACTCGTGCCTCGTGGTCTAGTGCCGGCAATTGGTCGAACAGTGACATAGCGTTTTTTTGCACCATCAACTTGCTTAGTTTCTTGGCGAACCAAGATTTCAGGTGATGATCCTACGATTTGGTGATCACCAAAATCATAGAGGTACATATAAGGTGATGGGTTTAATGAACGCAACGCTCTATAAAGAGCTAGTGGTGAATCTGTGTAGGGTTGGCTAATGCGCTGGCCAATCACCACCTGCATGCAGTCACCTGCCAAAATGTATTCTTTGGTGCGTTTCACGGCATCCATGAAATCTGCTTTGGCAAATTTACGAATAGCTTCTGTTTTCTTAGTTGCGGCGGTGCTCGGTGTTTGAATCGATGCATCTAAGCTTTGACGTAATGCTTTTAATCTTGCTTGAGCTTTTTCAAAAGAACCCGCTTCTTCTGGGTTGGCATAAACAATTAAATAAAGTTTGCCAGCTAAGTTATCAATCACTGCTAACTCTTCTGTCAGCATCAATTGAATATCTGGCAGATTAGTTTCGTCGGGTAGTTGATGTTTTGCCAGGCGTGGCTCGATGTAGCGAATGGTGTCGTAACCAAAGTAACCCGCTAAGCCACCGCAGAAACGTGGCAAGCCTGGTTTAAGAGCTACCTTAAATCGGCCGTGATAGTTGGCAATGAAATCTAAGGGGTTGCCATGATCTGTTTCAACAACTTTTCCATCAGTGATCACTTGGGTCACTGTTTCATTGGGGCCACCACTGACCTTAATTAAGGTCTTAGCTTGCAAGCCAATGATGGAGTAGCGTCCAAAACGCTCGCCACCCACTACGGACTCCAATAAAAATGTGTTTAGAGTGCCATGTGCCTGGGTTAACTTCAGGTACAGGGATAGTGGTGTTTCTAAATCAGCTAAAGCTTCAGAAACAATTGGAATACGGTTGTAGCCTTGCGCGGCTAGGGCATCAAAATCAGCGCGTTGCATTAGACTTTTCCTAGTTCCTCGCGCATGTTGTCGATAATCGCCTTGTAATCAGGCTTACCAAAAATGGCGGAGCCTGCAACAAAGGTATCTGCACCTGCAGCAGCAATTTCTCTAATGTTGTCAGTCTTAACACCACCATCAATTTCTAAGCGAATCTTTTTACCTGTTTTGGCTTCATAGGCTAATAGTCTTGCTTTTGTTTCGCGTAACTTATCTAGCGTGCCAGGAATAAATGATTGGCCACCAAAACCAGGATTGACTGACATCAGTAGTACTAAATCTAATTTATCTAAAACATGATCAAGATAGTGCAATGGTGTTGCTGGGTTAAATACCAAACCCGCCTGGCAACCATTGTCACGAATCAAACCTAATGTTCTATCGATATGTGGACTCGCTTCTGGGTGGAAGCTAATCAAATTAGCGCCTGCTTTAGCAAAGTCAGGAACGATGCGGTCAACTGGTTCAACCATGAGGTGAACGTCGATACAGGCTGGTTGACCGTCTTTAACAGCATAAGAACGAATAGCCTCACAAACTAAAGGGCCAATCGTTAAATTGGGCACATAGTGGTTATCCATCACATCAAAGTGAATCCAATCAGCTCCGCAAGCCAATACATTCTTGACTTCTTCGCCAAGACGGGCAAAGTCCGCTGACAAAATAGAGGGGGCAATGAGGTATGAATTAGGGTTATTTGTTTTAGCCATAGTGAGATTCTATCGTGGTCTGGCTTGCAGTAGCGTCTTCTATAGAGCAGAATTAGTGCCATGGAACAACATCAATTCAATGTTCAGGTAAAAGTAACCTATTTAGCGGATGAATCAGACCCCGAAAATAGGCAATTTGCTTTTGCTTATACGGTCACTATTAAGAATGTTGGTCAGCTGCCAGCCCAGTTAATTGCAAGACATTGGATTATTACGGACGGCGATAATGATGTACAGGAGGTGCGTGGCCTAGGTGTGGTGGGGCAACAGCCTTTATTACGCCCTGGTGAGCAGTTTGAGTACACCAGTTGGGCTACTCTACCTACGCCTATGGGCACGATGAGAGGCGATTTCTTCTGCGTTAGCGAAGATGCCCAGTTCTTCCAAGCTCCAATCCCCGAATTCGCCCTAGTGATGCCAAGGACCCTGCATTAAAGACGTTTAGAGCAGAATTACTGGTCTTTGCGGCCCATCATGGTCCAAACCACGATAATCACCAATATGAATAAAGCAACGCCAGCCTCTAGAGCAAACAAAAGCATGGGATATTCGTCAAATAAATCAGCCAATTTCAAGTTCCTTTTGGGTAAATGTCAGTACATATGGGCTAAGGATAGTGCTTTTTTGAAGATTCAAGGTATTAGTCGATATCTTTTGGGGGCTGCTGTTGTGACTATATTGGCCTCTTGTGCCAGCGCTCCTGAATATCGCTCTACCTCATCAAAAAGTTCTTCTTACTACCCGAGTGGTGCTCAACTGCAACAGGTGGCTTGGAATCAATTGCCAGGTTGGCAGGATGATGATTTAACGCAGGCTTGGCCTGCTTGGCAAAGGAGTTGTCAGGGATTGGTTAAGAGAAGTGCCAATGATATTGATTGGAAACCCGCTTGCAGCGCCAGTTATAAGGTAAATGCATCAGATACGAGTGCTATTCGGCGTTATTTTGAGGCGAACATGAAAGTGATGGAAATTCGCCATCAAAGCGGCCCTTCTGCTGGAAGCTCTAATGGCTTGATTACAGGATATTACGAGCCCTACCTTAATGGCTCCCGTGAGCGTGGCGGCGCTTATCAAACCCCCATACATCGTTACCCAGAAGCTTGGAAAAAGAAAAAACCAGCTGAATTACCTACTCGTGCCGAGCTTGTATCGAGTGGTCAGTTAAAGGGGCAGGAAATTCTTTGGGTCGACGATCCCGTGGCTGCTGCTTTTATGCACATCCAAGGGTCTGGTCGTATTCGGATGAAAGATGGGAAAGTCGTACGCCTAGGTTTTTCAGGTACGAATGATCGTAAGTTCCAATCTTTTGCACAATGGCTTTTAGACCGCAAAGAAATTACGCGTGCCAATGCAACAATGCAAGGCATACAAAGTTGGGCTAATAAGAACCCAGGGCGTGTTCAAGAAATGCTGAATGCAAATCCACGTTATGTTTTCTTTAAGGAATTACCTAGTCAAGGAGTCGATACGGGGCCCGTGGGTGCGCTAGGCGTGCCTTTAACACCAGAGCGCAGCATTGCTATAGATACCAAGATATTGCCGCTAGGAGCGCCTGTATATTTGGCTAGTACCTACCCGCTTAGTGAAAAGCCGTTACGTCGTTTGATGATGGCCCAAGACACGGGTAGCGCCATCATTGGCGCTGTACGTGCGGATTTTTATTGGGGGACTGGTGAGCAAGCTGGCGAGTATGCGGGCAGAATGAAACAGCAAGGCAGAATGTGGTTGCTACTGCCTCGCTAAATCATCATTGATCTTATTCACCAATAAATTTGGCTGGGCGCTTTTCAAGGAAAGCGCTAATACCCTCTTTAAAGTCTTTTGTGTTGCCAAGGCGAACTTGCGCATCACGCTCCACATCTAGCTGTTGATCCAGTGTATGGGTAAAAGCAGCGCGTATGGCTTGTTTCATTTCAGCAAGTGCGCGAGCAGGTAACTTGGCTAAATGCTGCGCTAATTTTTGTGCTTCTTCCATGAGTAATTCGTCATCGATGGCTTTCCAAATAAGCCCCATGCGTTCTGCTTCTTCGCCGGTAATGGTTTCTCCAGTCATGGCTAAGCCCAATGCTTTTTGGAGACCTACTCGTCTTGGTAAAAACCAAGTGCCACCAGCGTCTGGTAATAAACCAATGCGCACAAAAGCTTGCGTCATAACAGCTTTTTTACCCATAAGTGTTAAATCTGCTCCAAGTGCTAGATTTGCGCCAGCACCCGCTGCGACACCATTGACAGCAGCAATGATGGGTTGTCTCATTTGAGCCATACGACGTACCAAAACGTTGTAATTCTTCTCTAAGGTATCGGCTAAGTTATCTAATGATGTTTGTGGGTCAGCTAAATCTTGTCCAGCGCAAAAGCCTCTTCCTGCGCCAGTGATTAAAACTACCCGAATCATTGAGTCTTCTTCAACCAAATCGAGCGCAGCTCTTAAATCTGCATGCATTTGATAAGTGAGACTATTAATTTTTGCTGGGCGATTTAAGGTAATCGTAGCGATTCCTTGATTGGATTCATAGAGGACTTCAGCAAATTCTTTTTTAACCATTTTTACTCGATTCCAAAGGTTTGTCTCTGAGATGCTAGCATCTTGTCTAAGTTTAAGGTTAAGCTGTTGTTTTGCCCCAATTCACCTAAAAATAAAAATTTAAATAGAAATTCAATAAAAGCTAAAGGAAGTCTCATGAGCTACGAAACAATTATTAAAACTGTTGAAGGTCGCGTTGGCCTGATTACTTTAAATCGTCCAAAGGCGTTGAATGCATTAAATGATCAGCTAATGGATGAGTTGGGCGATGCTTTAACGGGTTTTGATGCTGACGAAAATATTTCTTGCATTGTGATTACGGGCAGCGAAAAAGCATTTGCTGCAGGTGCTGATATTGGCATGATGGCTAAATACAGTTTTACGGATGTTTATAAAGGCGACTACATTACGCGCAACTGGGAGACGATTCGCAGAATTCGTAAACCTGTGGTGGCAGCGGTCGCTGGTTATGCCCTAGGTGGTGGTTGCGAGCTAGCCATGATGTGTGATTTCATTATTGCCGCTGATTCAGCCAAGTTTGGTCAGCCTGAAGTGAAGTTGGGCATTATTCCTGGTGCTGGCGGTACACAACGTTTGCCAAGAGCAGTATCAAAAGCTAAGGCGATGGATTTGTGTTTGACTGCGCGCATGATGGATGCAGCAGAAGCTGAACGTGCTGGTTTGGTTTCTCGTATTGTGCCGGCTGAGAAATTGTTGGAAGAAACCATGGCGGTAGCTAAGACGATTTCTGAAATGTCTTTACCTGTCATCATGATGGTGAAAGAAAGCGTGAATGCTGCTTATGAAATTTCCTTAAATGAGGGTGTTCATTTGGAGCGTCGTTTGTTCCATTCATGTTTTGCAACAGAAGATCAAAAAGAAGGCATGGCAGCTTTTGTTGAGAAGCGTCCAGCTAACTTCAAAAACAAATAATTCATTTTTAATTGCTAAAACTAATTAATTTGCCAAGATTTCTAGAAATCCTAAAGCCACTGTCTTTGATGGTGGCTTTAGTTTTAACTTTGAACTTAACGGCATGCGCAGTTTTCGAGAGTGGTGATCAAGAGGCGCCATTGACGGAGAACGTTGGTAAATTTTCTGATCTCAATCAGGGTGGGCGTTTACCTAAGGCTTGGCAGGTGTGGCGTATTACGCCACAGAAAAATCATACGGAGTACACCCTCAGAAAACATGATGGCAAAACCGTTTTACATGCTGATGCCAATATGGCGGCTTCTGGTTTGGTGTTGCCTCTAAAGCCTCGCGATTGCAAAGATTTATTTTTAACTTGGGAGTGGAAGGCTTTAAGTTATATCCCAGGAGCAGACCTTGCGGATTCATACAAAGATGATGCTCCTTTAAGAATTCTGGTGGCATTTGATGGCGATAAAAGTACTTTGCCCCTACGTGATCAAATGGTTTTTGAGCTGGCGAAAATTATTAGTGGCCATGACATGCCATACGCTAGCTTGATGTATGTGTGGGCAGCCAAGAGTCCTGTTGAGACAATTATTACTAGTTCAAGAACTGCGCGTATTAAGATGATTGTGGTTAATAGTGGTGAGAAATCTATTGGTGAGTGGCAACAGCATCGCCGTGATTTAGCGAAGGACTACAAAGCAGCCTTCCATGAAGAACCCGGCCAAGTGATTGGTCTGGGTTTGTTAACCGATAGCGATAACACGCGTACCCAAGTGAATGCCATTTATGGCGATATTGCTTTAACGCCTTATCGCGATAAATAGCGCATGGCTAATTGCACCCAGTAGCTAGATCCCAGTGGAAGCAATTCATCATTAAAGTCGTAGCAAGGGTTATGTAGCTGACAAGGACCTAATCCGTGACCTTGTGAGCGATGATCACCATCGCCGTTTCCGATAAATACATAGCAGCCCGGTTTTTCTTGGAGCATATAGGCAAAATCTTCTGCTCCCATAGTTGGGTCGATTCTAGGGTTGACACGATGTTCTCCCACTAAATCGTTCATCACTTCAACCGCAAAAGCAGTTTCTTTTTCATGGTTGATGGTGGGTGGGTAATTTCTGTGGAATTCCACCTCAGCTTTGCAGTCAAATGCGGCGGCTACAGAGCCTGCTACTTGATGCAATCTACTTTCAATTAAATCCAATACTTCATGTGTAAAGGTTCTAACTGTGCCACCAATCCAAGCGCTATCAGGAATGATATTACTGGCATCGCCCGCATGAAATTGTGTGATGGATAAAACTGCCGCATCAATAGGGCGTTTATTGCGCGTGATGATGCCTTGTAGGGCGCTTAACATTTGCCCTGCAGCAAAGACTGGATCCGCACTGTTATGTGGCAAAGCGGCATGGCCACCTTTGCCAGTAACTGTAATAACGAATTCATTACTAGAAGCCATCATCGGGCCAGGTGTTACGCCAAACTCACCAACAGCTAGACCTGGCCAGTTATGCATACCAAATACAGCATCACACGGGAATAAATCAAATAAGCCATCTTTGATCATTTCGCGTGCACCGCCACCGCCTTCTTCTGCCGGTTGGAAAATACAATGAACCGTGCCTTTGAAATCTCTATGTTTTGATAAATATTCTGCAGCACCTAATAGCATGGCGACGTGCCCATCATGGCCGCAAGCATGCATTTTTCCATCATGGGTGGAGGCGTGGTGAAAATGGTTATGTTCTTGTAGTGGTAGAGCATCCATATCAGCGCGAAGACCAATCGATAGACCTTTGCCCTGCTGACCTTCAATCGTGCCTACGACACCTGTTTTACCAAGACCTCTGTGAACAGCAATTCCCCAGGATTGAAGTTTTTCTGCAATGACATCAGAGGTGCGATTCTCTTCAAAAGAAAGTTCAGGATGTGCATGGATATCCCTGCGAATAGCTTGAATGGTTTCTGCTGACTGAAGAATCTCTGGTAATAATTTCATAGCTTGTATTTTGAATGTGTCACCCTAAATCATATCTCTTATGAGGGTTATTGAGAATTCTTGGTATTCGTATCATTTTGGTGCAGTATTCCACATATCCGCTTAATTTTAAAAATTCATAAAAGGAGATAAGCGATGAGTCAAGCTAAGCCATGGTTAGATAGCTATCCAGCAGGTGTGCCGCATGAGGTGAATTATGCGCAATACACATCCTTAAACCATCTATTTGAAGAGTCGTTTAGCAAATACGCCGATAGAAACGCCTTCGAATGTATGGGTGTTAAGTTGACTTATCGTGAGTTAGATGTTGCCTCGCAGCAATTTGCAGCGTATTTGCAGTCATTAGGTTTAAAGCGTGGAGATCGCGTCGCTCTCATGATGCCCAATGTATTGCAATACCCGATTGCCATAGTAGGTGTGCTACGTGCGGGATTGGTGGTTGTGAACGTTAATCCGCTGTACACACCTAGAGAGTTAGAGCATCAGTTAAAAGATAGCGGGGCTAAAGCGATTGTTGTTTTAGAAAACTTTGCTCATGTGTTCCAGCAGGTAAAAAAACATGTGGCTGTGGAACATGTGCTTGTAACAAGCATGGGTGAGCTCATGGGATTAAAGGGCAAGATTGTTAATTTTGTTGTTCGCAAAATTAAAAAACTGGTGCCGCAATGGCATTTGCCTACAAGTACTAATTTTAAAGATGCTTTATCTAAAGGAGCATCTCATACCTTGATTCCACCGCATGTTGGTCATGATGACATCGCCTTCTTGCAATACACGGGCGGAACGACCGGTGTATCAAAAGGTGCAACTTTGATACACCGGAACATCTTGGCTAATTTGCTACAAACAGAATTGTGGCTAGAGCCTGGGTTAAGAGGTAAACAGATTGATCAGCTGGTGTTTATTTGCGCCTTGCCGCTGTATCACATCTTTGCTTTAACAGCGTGTTGTATGTTTGGCATTCGAGAGGGTGGCTTAAACATTCTTGTGCCTAACCCCAAAGATATTCCTGGGTTTATTAAATTATTAGCAAGTAAGAAAGTGTTCCATATTTTTCCGGCTGTTAATACTTTATTTAATGCCTTAATGAATCATCCAAATTTTGGAAAAATTAATTTTTCAACTATGTTGGTAACAATTGGTGGTGGTATGGCTGTGCAGAAATCCGTAGCTGATCGTTGGCAAGCTCTGACCGGCACGCCGATTGCTGAAGGTTATGGTTTATCAGAAACGTCACCCGTGGCTTGTTGTAATACACCTTTAATTAAGGCTTATACCGGCCATATTGGTTTGCCTGTGCCTGGTACAGATGCTGCCATACGTGATGATGCTGGCAATGATGTTCCTTATGGAACTCCCGGGGAAATTTGCATCCGCGGGCCACAAGTCATGGCAGGTTATTGGAATCGCACAGACGAGACCTCTAAGGTCATGACTGCAGATGGCTTCTTTAAAACTGGTGACATCGGTTACATGAATGACAAAGGTTATATCAAGATTGTTGACCGCAAAAAAGACATGATTTTGGTTTCAGGATTTAATGTTTATCCAAATGAGGTGGAAGATGTGGTGGCCATGATGCCAGGTGTTTTGGAATGTGCAGCTGTTGGCATGCCGGATGAGCATTCTGGTGAAGTGGTTAAAATCTTTGTTGTAAAAAAAGACCCGCATTTAACTGAAGATCAGGTATTGGCGCATTGCAAAGAAAATCTCACCAATTACAAACGTCCTAAATATGTTGAATTTAGAGATGAATTGCCTAAAACAAACGTAGGAAAAATTTTACGTCGCGAATTAAGGAATTAAGAACGCATTAAAAGAACAAATACAAATTACCTGGAAAGTGATTTGTATTTTTTAACTTGGTAAGTGTAAGCAGCTAGCAGCCCTTTCAAGGGCTGCTTTGCTATAAGGTGTTTGTGCGAGGTCTTGTTCTAGTGGGGGAATGGTTCCCAATAGCGGTGCCTGTAATAGCTCGTTAAGTGTTTGAATATTCTCTGTTAACAAATGCATTGGGTGCGCTAATGTATTAGCAACCCAACCAGCAATGGTTAAACCTCTTTGGCGAATAGCCTCTGCTGTGAGCAGGGCGTGACTGATGCAACCTAAGCGCATGCCCACTACTAGGACAACTGGTAAGCCAATATCTTTGGCAAAGTCACCGCTGTGCTTATTTTCATGAAACGGTACTAAAAATCCACCAGCGCCTTCAACAACTAGGGCATCTACTTTATCGCGTAATGAAACATAACCATCTAACATGCGTTGATAGCTCAAAGTGATGCCGAGTTCTTTGGCCACCAAATGGGGTGCTGCTGGTGTGGCTAACTGGTACGGGCAGATTTCAGAGCTGTCTTTGGGTTGGTAACTAGAGGCAAGCTGCAGTGTCGCCAAATCTTCATTTTGAGTTTGACCATTGATATCACTTAACCCAGCTACGACTGGTTTGTAGCCGCTTACTAAGGCATATTCTTTATTGAGCAATAAAAGTAATGCGCTAGATACCAGAGTTTTACCGACTTCTGTGTCGGTGCCTGTGACAAAAAATCCAGGTTTGGTGGTGGGGTTAAGAGAATTGATGTTCGATGTCATGTAATGACTTTATCAAAGTATCGATTTGTTGACGTGTATGACTAGCCGACAGGGTTACGCGTAGGCGGGCGCTACCCACCGGAACTGTTGGAGGGCGAATTGCAGGTACCCAAATGCCAAGAGTATCTAATGCTTTGGCTGCTTTTAGAGCATCTTCATTACTACCGATGACGATAGGCTGAATCGCTGTATCAGATGGCATTAATTGCCATTTTTTTAACTGCAAATTATTTTTCCAGTAAGCGATATTGCTATTTAAATTATTCCTGTAGCTTGGATCAGACATAAGCTCTAAGCTTTTTACTAAGCCATGAGCAATACTGGGAGGGCTGGCAGTTGTATAAATGTACGCACGACCCTTTTGCATGACCCATTCGGTGAGTGAGGGGTGAGCTGCAATGAATGCGCCACTGATGCCAGCAGCTTTACCTAAAGTTCCGATATAAATGATTCTAAGTGCGCGTGGGTCAGTAGCTAAGATGCCAAAATGTTCCAGAGCTCCATGACCGTTTTCACCTAGAACGCCAAAACCGTGTGCATCATCAATCATCAATAATGCGTCATAAGTTTCTGCTAATGCCAGTAGTTGATCAAGCTTGGCAATATTGCCGTCCATGCTAAATACAGCATCGCTGATGATTAATTTGAATGGATTGTTATCTTTTTGTAAAAGATTTTCTAGATGACTTAAATCTTGATGAGGGTAAACATGAATCGACGCATGATTTTGTTTGTTCGCCAGACGAATGCCATCAATTAGAGAGGCATGATTTAATTCTTCTGAGTAAATGCTCATGTTGGCGCCTAGACTGGCACTTAAACCAGTAATGCAGGCAACATTGGCCATGTATCCCGTGCTGATAAATAAAGCCTTAACTGCTGGTATATGGGCGCTTTGAGTTTTAGCTAGAGCTAGTTCTAATTGTTCATGGGCAAGACTGTGGCCGCTAATCATATGAGAGGCACCACTACCGGCCCCATATAAATCAACACCTTCTTGGAGTGCTTTAGCTAATGCAGGATGATTGGCTAGGCCTAGGTAATCATTGCTGCAAAAAGTGAGCACCTCACGACCATTAATGGTCATTAATGGCGCCGTAGCGCTTTGGCTTACTTTTAGTATTCTGCGCAAAGAGGCATTCTCTAAATCATCTAAGAGTGATGAGTAGTGGCGAATATATCGATTGCTCATGAATTTTTAGGCTCTTTCAAAACCGTCTGAAGGCTAGTTCGAATCCCTTGAGATAAGAATGCCAGTTCATTGTTATTAATGATGTACGGAGGCATGATGTAAACCGTGTTGCCAATTGGCCGTACTAAGACACCTTGCGCAAGTGCTTCACTAAATAGTTTTTTTGCAAAGCCAGTGGGGGCGCTAGTTTTTTTTACATCAAATGCAAAAATGAGGCCTTGCTGTCTGACATGTTCAATATGTGGATCTTCTTTAGTCCAGGCAAAAGCAGAATCAATTGCTTTAGCTAGTAATTTATTTTTTTCTAAAATATTTTCTTTATCAAAAATATCTAAAGTGGCTAGTGCCGCTCGGCAAGCTAGTGGGTTACCGGTATAGGAGTGTGAGTGCAAGAACCCACGAGTGACATCGTCGTGATAAAAAGCTTGATAAATCTGATCAGTGGTTAAGACTAATGAGAGTGGTAAATAACCACCGCTAATACCTTTAGATAGAGCTAAAAAATCAGGCCAAATATGAGCCTGCTCTACTGCAAAGAATGTTCCAGTGCGACCGCATCCCACCGCAATTTCATCAGCGATTAAGTGAACTTGATATTGATTGCACAGCGCTCTTGCTCCAGTTAAATAGCTAGGGTCATACATGGCCATGCCTGTGGCACATTGAACCAAAGGTTCAACAATGAGAGCTGCAATATGCTCAGAGCGTTTCTTTAAGATTTCTTCAAGTGATGCTAAGGCGTGTTGGGTATGGCGCTTGATTTCTGCTTTATCTTGAGAGGCACAGGCTGGACTATCAACGATGTGTGCTTGACCAATTAGTGGTCCATAAGCATCTTTAAAGATGGCAACATCCGTTACGGCAAGCGCACCCAATGTTTCGCCGTGATAACTATTTTTTAAGCAGATGAACTCTTTTTTATTGGCTTGACCGATGTTTTGCCAATAATGAAAACTCATCTTTAAAGCAATTTCAATGGCAGAGGCGCCATCAGATGCAAAAAATGCATGACCTAATTGATGTTGGGTTAATGCACTTAAGCGTTCTGATAATTCAACAACTGGTGGGTGTGTGAATCCAGCTAGCATCGCATGCTCTAGTGTGTCCAGCTGATCTTTAAGGGCTGCATTAATAGTGGGATTGGCATGACCAAATAAATTGACCCACCAAGAGCTCACTGCATCAAGGTACTTTTTACCATCTTGGTCATAAAGCCAAACGCCTTTGCCATGTGACAGGGCGATTAATGGAAATTGTTCGTGGTGTTTCATCTGTGTGCAGGGGTGCCACACAGACTTTAGGCTGCGTTCAATCCATTGGTTTGACTGTGAATTATTCTTTTGACTCATTCAGCCTTTATACCTGTTTCTTGAATTAACTTCGACCATCGTTTCGAATCGGCTTGTATCAAGCGATTTAATGCTTGAGGTCCTTGAGGATTAGGTTCTAAACCAAGGTCTAATAAACGCTCTTTTGTTTCTGGAGCATTTAAGATTTTTTTTACTTCAGCGGCTATTTTTGCCACATCTTCTTTAGACATCCCCGCAGGTCCCATTAAAGAAAACCAAGATGTGACGTTAAAGTTTTTTAATTGTGGGACACCGAGTTCACTTAAGCTAGGAATATCTGGTGCGTGAGGTGAGCGTTGCAAGCTCGTGACGCCAATAGCTTTTAAATCACCTGATTTAATGAGCGGGATAGCCGAGGTTAAGTTATCGAAGCTCATTTGTACGCGGCCTGCTAGTAGATCTGGGATGGCTTGTGCGCGACCTTTATAGGGGATGTGTCGTATTTTAGTTTTAGTGAGATCTTGAAATAGTTCGCCTGATAGGTGAATCGATGTACCAATGCCAGATGAGGCATAGCTAAATTGATCGGGCTTTGATTTAATTAAAGCCACGAGGCTTTTTAAATCATTAGCAGGAACTTTTTTATTAATTACTAGAACATTAGGGGTGCTAGCTAAGAATGTAATCGACTCTAAATCTTTATGAGCGTCGTAACTTAAGTTTTTATATAAGTAAGGATTAATCGTCAGCGTGCCGACAGTTCCAATTAAGAGTGTGTGACCATCAGGCGCTGCTTTAGTAACTATTTCTGTACCAATATTGCCACCTGCACCTGGTTTGTTTTCAACAATTACTTGATTATTAAAGTCTTTTTGGAAGCCCTCTGCTAAAACACGTGCCAAGATATCTGGCGCTCCGCCAGGTGTAAATGTCACAATAATTCTGACTGGTTCAGCACTTCTAAAGGGCCAAGATTTCTCAGCGTGGCTGATTTGGCTCAAAACTAGCAAGAATATGAGTGAGATGATGTTTCGCATAGGCTCTATTTGACCACTTCGACCTGTATCATTAGCAATTATTACCAAGATTTTTTGAAAAGCCTTATGTCTACAACTGTCGATCAAGTATTAGAACTGTATGAATTGCCTATGAATGAGCTGATGGCGCGTGCTGCAGCTGTTCATCAAGAAAATTTCCCTGAAGGGGACATTGAGTTAGCAACACTGTTATCGATTAAGACAGGTGGTTGTCCAGAAGATTGTGGTTACTGCCCTCAAGCAGCTAGATATCACACCGATGTAAAAGCTACCAAGCTGATGGACGTTGAAGAGGTCTTGGAAGCGGCTAAGGCAGCAAAAGCCGCTGGTTCTAATCGTTTCTGTATGGGCGCTGCTTGGCGTGAACCTAAAGATCGTGACATCGAAAAAGTAGTTGCGATGATTAAGGGCGTTAAAGACCTTGGTTTGGAGACTTGTGCCACATTAGGCATGTTAGAGCCTGAACAAGCGAAAGCATTGGGTGAGGCCGGTTTAGATTACTACAACCATAATTTGGATACGAGTGAAGACTTTTATGGTTCAGTAATTCAAACGCGCGACTATCAAGATCGTTTAGATACATTACAAAGTGTGCGTAGTGCCGGTATGTCGGTTTGTTGTGGCGGCATTATTGGTATGGGTGAGAATCGTCGTCAACGCGCAGCGTTTATTGCTAAGTTGGCTAACTTAAATCCTTACCCAGAATCTGTGCCTATCAATCATTTGGTACCTGTTGCAGGAACGCCTTTGGCTGATCAGAAAGGTGTGGATCCTCTTGAGTTTGTGCGTACGATCGCAATTGCTCGCATTACGATGCCTAAAGCTCGTGTGCGCTTATCAGCTGGTCGTCAAGAGTTAGGTCGTGCAGTTCAAGCCATGTGTTTTATGGCAGGTGCTAATTCAATTTTCTACGGCGATAAATTACTAACGACGGATAACCCAGAGGCTGATGCTGATCGTGAGTTATTGGCTGAGTTAGGTTTAAAAACTAAGACTGCATGTAAGGCAGAAGTTTTAGTTTAAAAAATAAATAAACTTATGAACTCTCCAATAGGCTCTTCCACAAATTTGGTCGATAGCTTTATTGTTGAGTTCGATCGCGCTCTCAGGTCAGTTGTGGGTAGCACCCCCATGAGAAGACCTATTCCCACATCGTCAGAGCAAGTGACTAATGAGGTCTCTTTGACGGATGCAGAAAAGAAGCATGCCGCTGGGTTAATGCGTATTAATCATGTTGGTGAGGTGTGCGCACAAGCTTTGTATCAATCTCAAAAGCTACATGCAAAAAGCGATGACCTAAAAGAAAAATTAGATCATGCAGCCCTAGAGGAAGAAGATCATCTAGCCTGGTGTGCCCATCGTCTTGAAGAATTAAACGCTAGACCTAGTATTTTTAACCCACTTTGGTATGCAGGATCCTTTGTATTAGGGAGTCTAGCTGGTTTAGCTGGTGACAAAATGAGCTTGGGATTTGTTGCTGAGACCGAAAAACAGGTTGAGCACCATTTGGATGGCCATTTGCAGGAATTACCTACAAATGACTACAAATCAAGGGCTATTGTTGATCAAATGCGAACAGATGAGATTGCTCATGGGCAAATGGCCATCAAAGAAGGTGGAGTTGAGCTACCTTCACCTGTGCAAAAAGCCATGAAAATGATGTCAAAAGTAATGACCACTACGGCGTACCATCTTTAAACCTTCAGCTAACTTCTTAAGAGTGCATTCCAGGGCTATGTTTTTATTGAAATTTTAGGTGTAAAATTCTCTCAACATGTTGCTCTAAGTGCTTGTTCTAAATAAAGAATTTTCAAAAAAAGTACCCAAAACACTTGACCATTAATTAGCCATCCTCTAAAGTGGGGAAAAGTGTGAAAAAGTGGGGAAATTTCAGTGTTTCAAGGTGCTTCTGCATTAACTCTCGATGCCAAGGGTCGCATGTCGATTCCTTCAAGGCATCGTGACGCCCTTCTTTTAGAGGGTGAAGGCAGAGTCACGCTCACAAAACATCCAGATGGATGCTTACTCATGTTCCCTCGTTCAGAGTGGGAAGCTTTTAGAAGCCGTATTGCGCAATTGCCAATGGATGCTCATTGGTGGCGCCGTATATTTTTGGGTAATGCTTTTGATGTTGAGATGGATGGTTCGGGCCGTATTTTGGTGAGTCCAGAATTGCGAGCCGCTGCAAATATTGAACGTGATGTCATGTTGTTAGGCATGGGCAGTCACTTCGAATTGTGGGATGCATCTACTTATGCAGAAAAAGAGCAAAAAGCCATTGCACAAGGCATGCCCGATGCTCTCAAACAGTTTACTTTCTGATGTTGGTCAACCATGACATATACCCATCGCCCAGTTTTGCTGGCCGAGGCAGTCACCGCGGTATTGGGAGTTCTGACTCCAGAAAATACATCACCACTGATCGTCGACGGGACATTTGGTCGGGGTGGTCACACTCGGGAGATGTTGAAACAACTTCCAACGCAAGCCAAGTTAATTGCCTTCGACAAAGATCTATTTGCGATCGAAGAAGCCAAGACGATTACCGATTCAAGATTTCAGATTATTCACGAGAGCTTTGCCTCGATGGCGCAACACATTCCTGCGTCGACAGTAGATGCGGTGTTGTTGGATTTAGGAATCAGCTCTCCACAAATCGACGACCCCACACGAGGTTTTTCATTTCGTCACGATGGGCCACTCGATATGCGCATGGATGTGACACGCGGTCAAAGTGCGGCGGAATGGTTAGCGGTAGCAGAACAAGAAGATATAGCGAGGGTAATTAAAGACTATGGGGAAGAACGGTTTGCTTTACAGATTGCAAAGGCGATTATTGCTCGCAGAGAGCAAGGCGAGCCCCTCACTAGGACAAGAGAACTCGCGACGCTCGTGGCTAGTGTCGTCCGCACCAGGGAAGCGGGCCAAGATCCGGCCACGCGCACCTTTCAAGCTATACGGATTTATATCAACCAAGAACTTGCCGACTTGGAGGGTGGGTTGAGCGCTGCATTTACATGCTTAAAGCCAGGCGGTCTATTGGCTGTGATTAGCTTCCATTCTTTGGAGGATCGAATTGTTAAGCAGTTCATGCAAGGCTTGTCTCAAATTTCTGTGCCAAGAGGTTTGCCATTAACAGAAGCTCAAATGCCAAAACCAATGGCAGAGTTATTGGGACGTACAAAACCAAGTGCGCAAGAGGTGCAAGAAAATCCACGTGCACGTTCAGCCATTTTGCGTGTTATGAAGAAAATTAGAAATCAAGAGGGTGTATCGAAATGATGAATCGATCAACCGTCATTCTCTTGGTTATTTTGATGTTGTGCGCACTGTCATTAGTGGCTGCGCAACAAAAAACTCGTTCGTTGTATGTTGCATTAGAGCGTGCGCAAACAGAAGAGCGTCGTTTAAATCAAGAATGGTTACGTCTTGAATATGAGCAAAGAAACCTATCGAAGGCGGCTCGAGTAACGGAAATTGCTCGCAAGCAGTTGTATATGCAACCCATTAACCCAGGACGTACGCAGTACGTAACGGTGGACTGATGCCACAGATATCTTTTTCCTCGACGCCTAACTTAGTCTTGCGCTTACCGATGTGGCGTTCAAGACTTGTGTTGTTTTTAATGTTCATAGGATTTATTGCCTTGAGCGTGCGTGCTGTTTGGGTGCAGGGCTTTGGCAATTCTTTTTATGAGGAAAAAGGTAATAAGGCAACATTGCGTTTAATTGAAATGCCAGCTAGTCGCGGTAAGATTTTGGATCGCAATGGTGCAGTATTGGCAACTAGCCTATTAGCAAAAGCGATCATTGCATTCCCTGATGCAGTACCTGAAGATGTATCAAAAGAAAAATTAGCTCAGTTAGCTCATCTGTTAGAAATGAGCGATGCTGAATTGAAGAAAAAATTATCTTCAGAGCGCACACAAGTTTTCTTAAAGCGTCAGGTTGATTTAGAAGTTGCGAAGCAAATTAAAGAATTAGGTATTCCTGGTATTGCTCAAAATAATGAGTACAGACGTCTTTATCCAGAGGGTGAGGCGATGGCACACATTGTGGGCTTTACCAATGTGGAAGATAAAGGCCAAGAGGGTATGGAGCTAGCTAGAGAAAAAGATCTAGCTGGACAGCCTGGGCGTCGCCGTGTGATTCAAGATCGTTTGGGGCGTTATGTTGAAGGTGTAGGCGTAATTCATCCGCCGAAAGATGGTGCTGATTTGCAATTATCAATCGATAGCAAAGTTCAGTTCTTGGCGTTTAATGAAATTAAAGACGCCGTTGAAAAACATCACGCGAAGGCAGCAGGTGCGGTTGTGTTGGATGCGCAAACTGGTGAAATCTTGGCTCTAGCTAATTGGCCAACATACAACCCAAATTCTCGTGCGCATTTAAGTGGTGAACAATTAAGAAACCGCGTGTTGACAGATACATTTGAGCCAGGTTCAACCATTAAACCATTTACGATTTCTACAGCTTTGGAAAAGGGAATAGTTCAACCTAATACATCCATGCCGATTGGTAAAAGTTATGTGGTGGGTAAGAAAGCAATTACAGATACTCATCCTTATGGCGTGCTAACTGTTGCTGAAGTGATTCAAAAATCGAGCAATATTGGTACGGCTAAAATTGCGATGCAAATGCAGCCACAAGATATGTGGGAAATGTACCAATCAGTTGGCTTGGGGCAAGCTCCCAATATCGGCTTCCCAGGCGCTGTTGCAGGACGTTTACGCCCATATAAAAATTGGGTTCCAATGGATCAAGCCATTATGGCATTTGGTTATGGTTTATCTGCTTCACTATTCCAAATGGCTCGTGCTTACACCATTTTTGCGCGTGACGGCGAATTGGTTCCTGCCACGATTTATAAGAGCGATACGATTCCTAAAGGCACAAGAATCATTTCCGCTAAGACAGCTATTCAGATGCGTGAAATGCTAGAGACGGTCACCCAGCCTGGTGGTACAGCAACTAAAGCACAGACGATGGGTTATCGCGTAGGTGGAAAAACTGGTACGGCTCATAAAGTTGAGGGTAAAGGATATTCTGGCCATAAATATCGCGGATTCTTTGTGGGTATGGCACCAATGAGTGCGCCACGAATCATTGTTGCGGTAATGGTGGATGAGCCTTCAGCTGCTGGTTACTACGGCGGTGATGTAGCTGCACCAGCATTCTCAAACATTGTGGCTGGAACTTTGCGTTCCATGAATATTCTTCCGGATTCTGCCGTAAAACAAATGGTGGATAAAGATTTACAAGTTGCTCCTGTGGGTGCAACTCATAAGGTGTCTTTGAGCAGATGAACGCCATGTTGCCAGTAAACGCCTTGCCACTAGAAATCATTTTGCAAAAGCTTGTAAAAGCTGGTGCAAAGATGACTGGTGACACGCGTGCGTTAAAAGCTGGTGATGTGATGATGGCTTACCCAGTGGGTAATCAACGTCAATTGAGTGACAACCGTTCGTTTATTGCTGAAGCTTTAAATAAAGGTGCAGCAGTTGTTTTATATGAGCCAGCAGGCCTTTCCGCAGATTTATTGGTCACCTGTAAAGATGAGCGTTGCGTTCCTGTTGCAGATCTTGCTAATCAGGCGGGCGTGATTGCTGCCCATTGGTATGGGCAGCCTTCTCAGGCTATGCGTGTGATTGGTGTGACTGGTACGAATGGTAAAACAAGTGTGGCGCAATGGATTGCGCAGGCTTTAAATCAAAAGCATCAGCCATCAGCCATGATTGGTACCTTAGGCGCTGGTTTGTTGACCGATATTGTGCCAACTGGCTTTACAACACCTGATGCACCTCGTTTGCAATCTGTATTAAGCGATATTAAAAATAAAGGCGCTACTAGTGTAGCGATGGAAGTATCTTCACATGCATTGGATCAAGGTCGTGTGAATGGCACTTATTTAGATACCGCGATTGTGACCAATCTAAGTCAAGATCACTTGGATTATCACGGCGATATGGTTGAATATGCCGCTGCTAAAAAGAAAATATTTAGCATGCCTGGCCTTCGCCATTTAGTGATTAATGCTGATGATGCTTTTGGCCAAGATTGCCTGAAAAAATTAAGCCAATCATTGTTGCAAGAGAATGCGCCGGCTATTTGGGCATACAGTACGTTGCCTGAAAATTTATTGGCATTACCTTGCTACGCCAATGCAAAACAATCTTCTAAATTTAGAAAAGTATTGGCTAGTCATATAGAAGCAACTAAACAAGGCATGACTTTTGAACTCATCGTTGATGGTGAGAATGCCGGTTACATCAATACTAAATTTATTGGCACTTTCAATGTTAGTAATGCATTAGCTGTGGCTGCTACTTTGTTAGCTGGTGGCATGGCTGTTCAACAGGTTAAAGAAGCGATTGAAAAGTTACAACCAGTTAAAGGGCGGATGGAGTTGATTGAAGGTAAGTCAAGCCATGCACCTTTGGCAGTCGTTGATTTTGCACATACGCCTGATGCATTAGAAAAAGTACTTAAAACACTAAAACCTATAGCTGAAAAACGCCAAGGAAAATTGTGGTGTGTATTTGGCTGTGGTGGAGACCGAGATACCACGAAGCGTGCATTGATGGGCCGTATTGCTGAACGTGGTGCTGACCACGTTATGGTGACTAGCGATAACCCGAGAAGTGAGAATCCTCAAGCGATCATCGCTGAAATATTGACGGGTTTTGCTGATGCAAGTCGTGTGTTAACCAATACCGATCGCGCCACTGCCATTCTTCAAGTGATTCGCCAAGCGAAGCCTGAAGATGTTGTGTTGGTGGCAGGTAAAGGGCATGAAGAAACTCAGGAAATAGCTGGCAAGAAAATGCCATTTTCTGATCAAGTTCATTTGCAATTAGCCATGGAGGGTTCAGGACGATGAACCCAACAAATTTAATGACGCTCGCTCAGTTAAAGCAATTATTGCCTCATGCGCAGTTGGTTAATGTGGCTGATGAGCATTTAGAGATTGCAAGAGTGATCAGCGATAGTCGCCAAGTTCAAGCGGGCGACCTATTCATTGCATTAAAAGGTGACAAATTTGATGCGCATGATTTCTTAAAAGAAGTTCAAGCTAAAGGTGCTGTTGCAGCATTGGTTAGTTCAAAAGAGCAATTGCCCAATGAATTGCCAGGCATTTATGTAACCAACACATTGCAAGCGTTGCAAGACTTGGCAAAAGCATGGCGCCTAGTTTGTGGCAAACAACATTTAAAACACGTGGCTGTTGTAACGGGCAGTAATGGCAAAACAACCGTTAAAGGCATGATTGCTAGCATTTTTAATGCGGCGGTAGGTGATGCGCAGGCATTGGCTACCCAGGGTAATTTCAATAACGACATTGGTTTACCTTTGACTTTGTTACGCCTTAATCAACAGCATCAGTTAGCTGTGATTGAGTTGGGCATGAATCATCCTGGTGAAACCGCGCAGTTAGCTGAAATAGCTCAAGCGAATATTGCGTTAATTAATAACGCTCAACGTGAACATCAAGAATTCATGGTGAACGTGGAAGCTGTTGCTAAAGAACATGCTTTGGCAATTGCGGCATTACCGGCTCATGGTGTTGCGGTATTCCCTGCTGATAGTGAATATACAAATTATTGGACTTCTGTAGCTGGTTCAAGAAAAGTCATTAATTTTTCTTGGAATCAGACTAAAGCAACAGCGACTGTGACAGGCTCATGGAAGCAGGATGCTGTTAATCAAATCGATATCACAACGCCCCAAGGTAATTTCGTAGTGACTTTAAATATTTTGGGTGAACACAACGCTAAGAATGCTTTGGCTGCCACAGCTGTTGCATTGGCAGCTGGTTTATCGAATGAAGTGATTCAGCGTGGTTTGGAGGCATTTCAGCCAGTAACTGGCCGTATGCAGCAACATCAATTGAATCAAAACACCACGGTTATTGATGATAGCTATAACGCTAACCCCGATTCAGTAAGAGCAGCCATTGATGTGTTGTCATCTACCAAGACGCCAGCCTGGTTGGTTCTGGGTGATATGGGCGAGGTAGGTGAAAAAGGCCCAGAGTTTCATTCTGAAGTGGGTGCTTATGCTGGTGAAAAAGGTATTCAGAAATTATTTGCTACAGGTGAATTAAGTAAGTCAGCTGTGAGCGCTTATTTAGCAAAAGCGACTGTTGGTGGTAGTGCCAAGCATTTTGATCAGATGTCTGATTTGTGTGCAGATGTAAAAAACGCTTTAACTCAGCGTACTTCTAATGAAGCAACAACAGTGCTTGTAAAAGGATCTCGTTTTATGCGTATGGAACAAGTTGTTAAGTCTTTGACAGAGGAGATTCATTAATGCTCTTATGGTTAGCACAGTGGTTACAAAGTGACTATGGATTTTTCCGAGTCATTAACTACATCACCTTTAGAGCAGTGATGGCTACTTTAACGGCTGGATTGATTGGGTTATTTTTTGGTCCATGGGTAATTCGTCAATTAACCGCGATGAAGGTAGGTCAGGCAGTTCGCACAGATGGTCCACAAACACATTTAGTGAAAACCGGTACGCCAACGATGGGTGGTGTGTTGATTCTTTTGGGTATTGCTATTTCTACTCTGATTTGGGCAGACCTTAGTAACCGTTTTATTTGGATTGTCCTGATTGTGACTTTAGGTTTTGGTGCGATTGGTTGGGTGGATGACTATAGAAAGGTTGTTCATCGTGATCCAAAAGGCATGTCATCAAGAGAGAAATATTTTTGGCAGTCCATGATTGGCATTTTTGCTGCAGTGTATTTGGCATTTTCAGTATCTGAAGTGAATAACCTAAAAGTGTTTGAGTTATTTATGGCTTGGGTAAAGAGTGGTTTCTCTATTAACTTGCCAGCGAAATCTAATTTATATGTGCCGTTCTTTAAAGAGATTAGTTATCCACTTGGTGTTTTAGGTTTCATCGTTCTAACCTACTTAGTGATTGTTGGCAGCTCTAATGCTGTGAACTTGACTGATGGTTTGGATGGTTTGGTCATCATGCCGGTCATTTTGGTGGGTGCTGCTTTAGGTGCATTTGCTTATGTGATGGGTAATGCGATTTACGCGAAATATCTTTTGTTCCCATACATCCCAGGTGCTGGTGAACTCATGATTTTCTGTGGGGCCATGAGCGGTGCTGGTTTGGCATTTTTATGGTTTAACACGCATCCAGCTCAAGTATTTATGGGTGATGTGGGTGCTTTAGCACTTGGTGGCGCTTTAGGTACGGTCGCTGTCATTGTTCGACAGGAGATTGTTTTGTTTGTGATGGGTGGCATTTTTGTTGCCGAAACAATTTCTGTGATCTTGCAAGTTGTTTGGTTCAAGTTGACTAAAAAAGTTTATGGAGAAGGTCGCCGTATTTTCAAAATGGCGCCACTTCATCATCACTTTGAGTTAACTGGCTGGAAAGAAACACAAGTTGTTGTTCGATTCTGGATCATCACCATTTTGTTGGTGTTGATTGGTTTATCAAGTCTTAAGTTGCGATAGGTTTATTAGTGATTCAATTACAACAACCATTTGGTTTAGAGCGCGCTAAAGATAGTAGCGTGCTAGTGCTTGGCTTGGGAGAGTCGGGCGCAGCTATGGTTCGTTGGTGCAAAACGCAAGGAGCGAAAGTGCGTGTTGCAGATACGCGCACAGCAGATACATTGTCTGAATCAGCTAAAACTTATGAAAAAACAGTTAGAGATTTAGGCGTTACGGATATTCATTTGGGGCATCTGTCTGATAATTTATTGGACGGTGTGCAGATTATTGCAATCAGCCCAGGGTTATCGCCATTGCAAGAGCCTGTGCAATCATTTTTAGCGTTAGCTAAAGAGAAAGATATTCTTGTTTGGAGTGAGATTGAGTTTTTTGCCCAAGCTATTGCTGCATTAAGAAGAGAGCAGGCTTATCAAGTTAAGTTATTAGCTATTACTGGCACGAACGGTAAAACAACCACAACCGCATTAACGGGTTTGTTGTGCGAACGTGCTGGCATGACAGTTGGAGTGGCTGGCAATATTAGTCCTGCGGCACTCGATAAATTATTAAATATTGAAGTATTGCCAAATGTGTGGGTTTTAGAACTTTCTAGCTTTCAACTCGAACATACCTACACCTTAAATCCTGATGCGGCAACTGTACTTAATGTGACACAGGATCATTTTGATTGGCACGGTGATATGAATCACTATGTTCGTGCGAAGGCAAATATTTTTGGCAATACCACGGTAGCCGTATTAAACCGTGATGATCAACAAGTGCTTGATATGGCCAATCAATTGAATTCAGATGCGCGAGTGATGACATTCGGTGTGGGTGCGCCTTCTGAGGAAGATGCTTTTGGTATTTACCATGATGCCGCTGCAGGTGGTATCGATTGGTTGGTGTGGGCTGAACCAGATTGGGAAGCTGCTGAATTAAAAGCAAAGCGCCGCCGTAAAAAATCTGTAGATGACGATGCACCATTAAGATTAAAGCGCCTCATGCCGGCAGATGCACTACGTATTAAAGGTCGCCACAATGCAAGTAATGCCTTGGCAGCTTTAGCGTTGGCAAGTGCTATTGGTATTCCGATGAGCCCTCTTTTACATGGCTTAAGAGAGTACAAGGGTGAGCCGCATCGCGTTCAAAGTGTTTCTATTATTGATGGCGTTGAATACATTGATGACAGTAAAGGTACCAATGTTGGTGCAACGATTGCTGCTCTAAATGGTTTGGGTGATTCAGATGCGAGTGCCGCTCGTATTATTTTGATTGCGGGTGGCGAGGGTAAGGGACAAGATTTCAGCCCGCTGGCTCCAGCTGTTGGTTTACACGCTAAAGCAGTCATTTTGATAGGTAAAGATGCTCCGCTTATTAAAGAAGCGCTTGCCTCTACTAATGTAACAACAATGGATGCCAACGATTTGGTGGACGCTGTTAATCAGGCAGAAGCCATTGCACAAAGTGGTGATGTTGTGTTGTTGTCTCCTGCGTGCGCTAGCTTTGATATGTTCAAAGATTATGCGCATCGTGCTGAGGTGTTCGTAGGTGCTGTTAATGAGTTGGCTGTTCTTCGTGGGCAGGTGAGCGCATGATCGAGCGATTTAAAAATTTCAGTATCTCTGGCTTCAAGGGCTTTAAAGGTAGCGTTAAAGAAGGCTTCCAAGATTTCCGTTTGGGTTTGCGTGATGCAACAACGGTGGTCAAGCCAACACGTTCACGCATGATGGAATATGACCAACCTTTATTGTGGGCTACTTTGTTATTGGTAGCGCTAGGTTTGGTGATGGTTTATTCAGCATCGATTGCTTTACCTGATGGCCCTAAATACGCCAAGTACAGCAGCAGCCATTTCTTAGTACGTCATTTGATTTCTATTGCGATGGCATTTGGCGCAGGTATGTTGGCATTTAGAGTGCCACTCAAGGTTTGGGATCGTTTGGCACCAGCTATTTTTGGCTTGGCATTTGTATTGCTGATTGTCGTATTGATTCCTGGCGTGGGTAAAGGCGTTAATGGTGCACGTCGTTGGATTCCATTGTTAGTCATGAACTTCCAACCATCAGAGTTAATGAAGTTAGCGGTGGTGTTGTTTGCTGCCTATTACACCGTTCAACGCCAAGATTACCTACATTCATTTGTTAAAGGCTTAGCTCCGATGGGCGCAGCGGTGATCGCTGTGGGCGTATTGTTGTTATTGCAACCTGACATGGGTGCTTTCATGGTGATTGCCATGATTGCTATGGGTCTTTTGTTCTTGGGTGGTATCAGTGGCAAGCTATTTGGTGCTTTGATTACTTTAGCTTTAACTAGCTTTGGTGCCATTATTATTTTCTCGCCATTCCGTCGTGAGCGTATCTTTGCTTATTTGGATCCATGGCGTGATGATTTTGCTGCAGGTAAGGCGTATCAATTAACCCATTCATTGATGGCTTTTGGCCGTGGCGAATGGTTTGGTGTGGGTCTTGGCGGTAGTGTTGAAAAACTACATTACTTACCAGAAGCGCATACAGACTTTATTTTGGCAGTGATTGGTGAAGAATTAGGCTTCCTAGGTGTTGCGGTCGTTATTGCTATTTTTTACTGGATCGTTAGAAGAGCTTTCTTGATTGGTAGAACTGCATTGCAATTAGATCGAAGTTTTGCTGGTTTAGTCGCAAAAGGTATTGCGATTTGGATTGGTTGGCAAGCTTTTATCAATATGGGTGTGAACTTAGGTTTGCTACCTACTAAAGGCTTGACTTTGCCTTTGGTGAGTTTTGGTGGTTCAGGTTTGGTGATGAATGCGGTAGCGGTAGCAATTTTGTTAAAGATTGATTTTGAAAACCGCATCATGATGAGAGGGGGCAAGCTATGACCCAATCCCATCAAGTGAAAAATAATCAAGCCCCAATCAATCAAGCTCAGCCAACTTTATTGGTGATGGCTGGCGGTACAGGCGGACACATTTTCCCAGGTCTTGCTGTGGCGGAATATTTGCGCGAAAAAGGTTGGCATGTGGCTTGGTTGGGCAATCCTCATGGAATGGAACACCGTCTAGTGCCGCCAAGAGGTTTCTCATTCGAGGGCATTCAGTTTGGCGGTCTACGTGGCAAGGGATTAAAAACTTTATTGTTATTGCCATTTAATTTATTAAGAGCATTTTGGCAAAGCATCCAAGTGGTTCGCCGTGTGCGTCCTAATGTGGTCCTTGGTATGGGTGGTTATGTCACGTTTCCTGGTGGCATGATGAGCGTGCTACTAGGTAAGCCATTGGTATTGCATGAGCAAAACTCCATTGCTGGGTTGGCTAATAAGGTATTGGCTAAGATTGCTGATAAAACTTTGTGCGCTTTTCCGGGGGCATTGTCTGGCGCTACTTGGGTAGGTAATCCTTTGCGTGCAGGTCTCACTCATTTGCCATCACCAGCAACTCGTTATGAATCAAGACAAGGACCTTTGAAGGTGCTTGTGGTTGGAGGTAGCTTAGGTGCTGCAGCATTAAATGATGTGGTACCAGCAGCCTTAGCGTTAATTCCAGAAGGACAAAGGCCGCAAGTAGTTCATCAATCAGGCGAGAAGCATGTTGAACAGTTGCGTGATAGTTATGCAAAACACGGCGTTCTTGCTGATATCAAGCCATTTATTGAAGACATGACGTCCGCTTATGCAGATGCTGATTTAGTTATTTGTCGTGCAGGTGCTATGACGATTGCTGAACTATCTGCCGCTGGTGTGGCTTCTTATTTGGTGCCATTCCCTCATGCAGTCGATGATCATCAAACATTTAATGCGCGCTTCTTATCTGATGCAGGAGCAGCTGTCTTGGTTCAGCAAAATGAACTATCACCAACAGCATTGGCACATTTCTTACAGACTCAAACAAGAGCAGATTTGATGAAAATGGCAGAAAAAGCATTGAGTCAGGCAAAACCATCTGCCACAAAAGATGTTGCAAATGTATGTGAACAACTACAAAAAGGTTTGAAGAGATCATGAGACATATTCTTCATCACATTCATTTTGTAGGTATTGGCGGCGCTGGTATGAGCGGTATTGCCGAGGTGTTGCTTAACCTTGGTTACCAGGTAACAGGTTCCGATATGGCTGAAAGTGCCACCACTAAACGCTTAAGAGAATGTGGTGCGCAGATTCATATTGGTCATGATGAGAAAAATATTGGTAGTGCTGAAGCAGTTGTTATTTCTACTGCAGTGACTGGGGATAATCCAGAAGTGCTAGCTGCTAGAGCAGCAAAGGTGCCTATTGTTCCTCGTGCTGTGATGTTAGGCGAGTTAATGCGCTTAAAACAAGGGATTGCAATTGCCGGTACGCATGGCAAAACCACCACCACTAGTTTATTAGCCTCTGTTTTAGCTGAGGGCGGTTTAGATCCTACGTTTGTGATTGGCGGCAAGTTAAATTCAGCTGGCGCAAATGCAAGATTGGGCACAGGTGACTTTATTGTTGCTGAGGCGGATGAGTCCGACGCTTCATTCTTGAACTTATTGCCAGTGATTGAAGTAATCACCAATATCGATGCTGATCATATGGATACATATCAGCATGACATGGCTAGATTAAAGAATGCCTTTGTGCAATTTACACAACGCATGCCTTTTTATGGCATTGCTGTTTTATGTGTTGATGATGCCAATGTGAGAGATATTCTGCCGTTTGTTTCTAGACCGGTATTACGTTACGGTTTATCTGAAGGTGCGGATGTGCGTGCAACAGATGTAAAAGCAGTTGATGCGCAGATGCAATTTACTGCACATCGCCATGCGGTTCGTCGCCATGGTGCTCAACCAGGCCCATTGCAAGTCACATTAAATTTGCCAGGTTTACATAATGTACGTAATGCTTTGGCAGCCATTGCCATTGCTACTGAATTAGGTGTTTCTGATGAGGCGATTGTGAAAGCCTTGGCAGAGTTCAGAGGTGTGGGGCGTCGTTTCCAAAAATATGGTGATATTCAGTTACCTCAAGGTGGCACTTGCACCGTTGTAGACGACTATGGCCATCATCCTGTTGAAATGGCAGCGACGATTGCAGCTACCAGAGGTGCTTATCCAGGCCGCCGCTTATTACTAGCTTTCCAGCCACATCGTTTTACTAGAACACGTGATTGTTTTGGTGATTTCGTCAAAGTGTTGCAGGGTGTGGATGCCTTGGCCTTGACTGAAGTTTATCCAGCTGGTGAAGCCCGAATTCTTGGCGCTGATAGTCAAAGCTTGATTAAAGCTTTATCGAAAGCTAAAGATGCTGGGCGTTTATTGAATAGCGAATCCATTGAATTGGCAAATGATGTAACAACTTTGCCAGAATTGGTTTTATCGATGGCAAAAGATGGCGATGTGATCATCACCATGGGTGCTGGTTCTATTTCTGCAGTTCCTGGCAAGTTAGTGGAGCGTGCACATGTCTAATCATACAAATAACAATCAAACAATGAGTCATTGGGGTAAACAAGTTCAGCTTGATTTAGCGCAGGTAGATGTGTCTAAATTGGGTAAGGTCGGTGTTTTATTAGGTGGTAAATCAGGTGAACGAGAAATCTCTCTCATGTCAGGCAAGGGCGTATTAGAAGCACTTTTATCAAAAGGTGTGAATGCTCATGCATTTGATACTGGTGAAAAAACCATCGCTGAGTTGGCGGCGCAAAAATTTGACCGTGTTTTTATTGCGTTACATGGTCGTTTTGGTGAAGACGGCACGATGCAAGGTGTGTTGGAACAGTTATCGATTCCATATACAGGTAGTGGTGTTTTAGCCTCTGCATTAGCCATTGATAAGCAAGCGACGAAACGTTTGTGGTCAAGTTTTAACTTGGCTACGCCTAAATTTCAGATGTTAAGTGCGGCTAGCAATTGGGATGCAGTCATTCAAGAGTTGGGTTTACCAATTATTGTGAAACCTGCTAGAGAAGGGTCTTCTTTGGGGTTAAGCAAGGTGACGGTTGCTGCTGATTTACCTAAAGCATTTGAGTTGGCTGCCAAACTTGATCGTGATGTGATGGCAGAACAATGCATTGTGGGTGAAGAGTTGACTTGCCCTATCGTAGGTGATGGTGCTAATGCACAAGCTTTGCCAGTTATTCGGATTGTGGCGCCAGACTCTAATTACGACTATCACAATAAGTATTTTTCAGATGATACGAAGTACCTATGCCCAACAGGTTTGGATGTGTCAATTGAAAAACGAGTTCAAGACTTAGCATTGGCCGCTTATCAAGCATTGGGTTGCCGTGGTTGGGGGCGTGCTGATGTGATGATTGATAACAAAACAGGTCAGCCTTATTTGTTAGAGATGAATACTGCTCCAGGTATGACTAGTCATTCATTGGTGCCGATGGCAGCAAAAGCTGCTGGTGTGGCTTATCCAGAATTAGTGTTGTGGTTGTTAAGTCAGGCGAGCGTGAACTAATGAAATTCTTACGCGCATTCTTCTCTATTGTGAAATCTGTACTAGGAGCTACTCTATCTCCAGTATGGAATCACGCAAGAACACTGCGCCTAATGTCGAATGTACTGTTTGGTATTGCCTTCTTATCTATAACCGCTTTAGTTTTTGGCTGGATTGGTCAAAGACCTATTTTTTCATTGAACCATATCAATGTTGAATCAGTTGATGGTCGTGAGTTAAAGCATATTAATTTGCCGGTGATTCGTTCTAGAGTGGGTGAGCAGATTGGCGGTAATTTCTTTACGGTGAGTTTGGATCAAGCACGTCAAGTCTTTGAAGCAATGCCGTGGGTCAGAAAAGCAAGTGTGAGACGCGATTGGCCAAACGGTATTGTGGTTGAGATTGAAGAGCACCAGGCGATGGGTTTGTGGGCCGGATCAAGCGCACCAAAATTAATGAACACTTATGGTGAATTATTTGTGGCCAATATGGCTGAAGCGGAAGATGGTGCGGCTTTATTGAAGTTCTCAGGTCCAGAAGGTAGCAATCAAGAAGTATTTAAAAAGCTAAAAACAATTAATGATTGGTTTGGTGTTTGGAATGCCAAAGTGACCGGCTTAGAGCTCTCATCTCGTTATGCCTGGAAAGCTAAATTAGATAACGGTATGACGATTGATTTGGGCCGTGAACTTGATGAAAGAGATAGTAAGCAAATTGAATTAAGTGTTGAACGTTTGATGAAGACTTGGCCTCAAGTCCAAGAAAAATGGGGTCAACGTGTTGATTCTATCGATCTTAGATATGCCAATGGCTATGCAATACATATAGGGAAAAAACTGTGAGCGTTATCAGTAAAGATACGAAAGACCTAATTGTTGGTTTAGATATCGGCACATCCAAAGTAGTCGCTTTGGTGGCTGAATTAATGCCAGATGGCCAATTTAATGTGGTTGGTTTGGGACAAGTTGCTTCTAAAGGCTTGAAAAAAGGTGTGGTTGTTAATATTGAATCGACCGTGCAATCGATTCAGAAAGCATTGGAAGAAGCGGAAGTGATGGCTGATCGTCGCATCGCTCAGGTCTTTACAGGTATTGCTGGTAACCATATTCATAGTTTTAATTCGAGCGGTATGGTGGCAATTCGCGATAAAGAAGTATCGCCTTCAGATGTTGAGCGTGTTATTGAAACAGCTAAAGCCATCAATATTCCTACGGATCAGCAGATTATTCATATCTTGACTCAAGAATTCATTATTGATGGCCAAGAAGATGTGCGTGAGCCAATTGGCATGAGTGGACTTCGCTTGGAAGTGAAAGTACACATTGTGACGGGCGCGGTGAGTGCAGCGCAAAACATTGTGAAGTGTGTACGTCGCTGTGGTTTAGAAGTAAACGATTTAATTCTTCAACCGATTGCATCTAGTTACGCTGTGCTAACTGAAGATGAAAAAGAATTGGGCGTTGTTTTGGTAGATATTGGTGGTGGCACAACAGATATCGCCATTTTTAGCCAAGGTGCTATCCGTCATACAGCTGTGATTCCTATTGCGGGTGATCAGATTACAAATGACATTGCGATGGCCTTGCGTACACCAACGATTGAAGCTGAAGATCTAAAAGTGCATTTTGGTATTGCTCTTCAAGGTATGGCTAATCCCGATGAAATGATTGAGGTGCCAGGGGTGGGTGATCGCGAAGCTCGTTCGATTTCACGTCAATCATTAGCTGCTGTGATTGAGCCGCGTGTAGAAGAATTGTTAAGTTTGGTACGTCAAGTGGTGCGCGAGTCAGGTATGGAAGATTTGGCCGCTTCTGGTGTGGTGTTAACGGGTGGTACTGCATTGATGCCAGGAGTGGTTGAGTTAGCTGAACAAGTATTTGCTAAGCCTGCGCGTATGGGTGTGCCTGAGTACAAAGGGCATTTAAGTGAAGTTTTAAAGAGCCCAAGATATTCAACAGGATTAGGTTTGTTAATGGAAGGTCGTGCGCAGTTGGTGCGTGGCCGCCGTGTTGCTCAATCTAGTACTTGGCAAAACGTATTGGCGCGTATGCGCGAATGGTTTACCGGTAATTTTTGATTAAAAAGTTTTTATTAGTTTTTAAGTTTTATTTTTCGTCGTCGTCAACCGTAGTTAATAGGAGGTAGTTATATGGAATTTGAAATGTTAGATGCAGAACCAGCGGGTAAAACCATCATTAAAGTGGTGGGTGTGGGTGGTGCAGGCGGTAATGCTGTACAACACATGATCCGTCGTGGGGTTCAAGGTGTTGAATTCATTTGCATGAATACAGATGCAGGTGCATTACAACGTTCTAAAGCAGGTTTGAATATTCAGTTGGGTGCGACTGGCTTAGGTGCTGGTGCTAAACCTGAAGTAGGTGCAGCTTCTGCTGAAGAAGCGAGAGCTCGTATTGCTGATTCTTTGCAAGGCGCTCATATGGTATTTATCACTGCAGGTATGGGTGGTGGTACTGGTACTGGTGCAGGCCCGATCGTTGCTCAAGTCGCTAAAGAGATGGGTATCCTAACTGTTGGCGTTATTAGCAAACCTTTCGATTTTGAAGGTGCTAAGCGTGGCAGAGTTGCTGAAGCTGGTGCGCATGAGTTAGAGAACTTTGTTGACTCATTAATCGTTGTATTAAATGAGAAATTGTTCGAAGTGATGGGCGAAGATGCTGAGATGGATAAAGCCTTTGCTTGTGCTGATGATGTGTTGCATAACGCGGTGGCAGGTATTGCCGAAATCATCAATGAACAAGGTTTGATTAACGTTGACTTTGAAGACGTTAAAACAGTGATGAGCGAGCAAGGTAAAGCCATGATGGGTACAGCAACTGTATCTGGTATGGATCGTGCACGTTTAGCTGCTGAAGCTGCTGTTGCTTCACCATTGTTAGAAGGTGTTGATCTTTCTGGCGCACGCGGTGTATTGGTGAACATTACTGCAAGTCGTTCACTCAAGTTGTCAGAAACACGTGAAGTAATGGCTGCGATCCGTGGTTATGCTGCTGAAGACGCAACCGTGATTTTTGGTACTGTTTATGACGATTCATTGGGTGATGCATTACGTGTAACTGTGGTAGCTACTGGTTTAAACGGTGGCAAGCGTAAAGAAAAGCAACCTGAAGTGATCTGGCGTAATACGCAAGCAACTGGTACTTATGATGCTGTTCCAACTATGGCTGACTTAAGTACATTTGCACCACAAAGCCCAACCGCTAGCCTAGCGATGGCTTCTGCTGCTGCAGCGCCTGCTCCAACGATGGGTGCTGTTGATTACGCTCAGTACGATGTACCTAAAGTATTCCGTAGCAATCGTGAATCATCTGTAGAGCCACGTTTGGGTGCCAATAGTTCACCAGAGGCGCAAGCCATGATGGACAAAGGTGCGGATTACTACGATATTCCAGCCTTTTTGCGTAAGCAAGCTGACTGAAATACGTAGTATTTAGGTAAAAGTCTTTAGAAACAACGGCATACGAATGCCGATGGTAACGCGCCTCCTGCGAAATGACGACGCATGCGATACCATCGGTACTTCGGCATATGAATGCCCGTACCTATTAAGAAATAGTTTTATTTAAAAATGGAGACAACATGATTGCTATAGGCCAACAATTACCAAACGCAACACTTTATGAATTCTTAGATGTAGCAACAGAAGGCTGCTCTATTGGGCCTAACGCCTTTGAAGTTAGTAAAGAAACTGCTGGTAAGAAAATTGTGATTTTTGGTTTGCCTGGAGCATTCACTCCAACCTGTTCAGCTAAGCATGTGCCAGGTTATGTTGCTAATTACGACGCACTAAAAGCTAAGGGCGTTGATGAGATTTGGTGTGTATCAGTAAATGATGCATTTGTGATGGGTGCCTGGGGAAAAGATCAGCAAGTGAACGGTAAAGTTCGCATGATGGCTGATGGCTCTGGCGAGTTCACAAAAAAACTTGGATTAGAACTTGATTTAATCGCTCGTGGCTTGGGTATTCGTTCTGATCGTTATGTAATGATTGTTGAAAATGGTGTGGTGAAACACTTGGCTGTAGAAGGTCCAGGTCAATTTGAAGTGAGCAACGCTGAATCAGCGCTTGCCGCACTTTGATTAACTGCCACACGACTAAAAATAGAAATTAACTACTTCATATGTTGAAACAGCGTACCCTTGCGGCCCCGGTTAAAACGGTTGGCATTGGCTTACATACAGGCCGTAAGGTGACCTTGCAACTATTGCCAGCCCCTGTGGATACTGGCATTGTTTTTCGTCGTGTTGATTTAAAAGATTCTGTTGGTATCCCAGCTCATGCGCATGGGGTAACGGATACTCGCCTAGCAACTGTTTTGCAAAATGGTGATACGCGCGTATCGACCGTTGAGCATTTATTGTCTGCTTGCGCAGGTTTAGGTATCGATAACTTAGTGATTGAATTAGATTGTGAAGAGATTCCCATCATGGATGGTAGTGCTGCTTCATTTCTATTCTTAATCGAGTCTGCTGGTTTAGAAGAGCAAAACGCTCCCAGAAAATTTATTGTTATTAAAAAACCTATTGAAGTTAAAGAATCTGGCAAGTTAGCTAGATTAGAGCCTTTTAATGGATATAAGTTAGATTTCACCATCGACTTTAAGCATCCAGCTGTTGATAAGACAGGCCAGCGTTATGTGATTGATTTTGCTGATAGCGTTTACGCTAAAGAAATTGGTCGTGCCCGTACGTTTGGTTTTGCTCATGAAGTAGAAGCTTTAAGAGAAATGGGCTTGGCTCGTGGCGGCAGTTTAGATAATGCGATTGTGTTGGATGAACATCGAATTCTTAATAACGAAGAACTTCGTTATGACGATGAGTTTGTGCGCCATAAAATTTTGGATGCAATGGGTGACCTTTACTTGGCAGGTCACCCTTTAGTGGGTGCTTATATCGCTGAAAAATCTGGCCATGCGATGAATAATGCCTTGTTAAGGGCTATGTTGGCTGATCCAAGTACCTACGAGGTGCGCACATTTACTGAGCAAGATGCACCAAAAGCCTATTTACAGGGCGATCGCCCCTTATTTGCCTAAAAAATAGGCAGAAATAGCCAGAAATAGGTAGGATTACTTACTTTTGAGTAATTTTTCCACTGCTTTGCGAAGCGGGGATTCAGCTTCGAGTGTTGTTAACAACTGACTCCAAGATTCTTTAGCTTTTGATGTCAATGCGATAGGTGCAACAGCTTGTTTTTGGGGGGCTGGAGGGTCTATTTTTAACCCTCCCGGTGCCTGTTTAATGAGCAAATTTTGGACCGGCCAACCCTGTTCTTGGATGCTAAATAGGATGGATGGCAATTTTTGCTGCAAACGGCTGGCGACCGCTGAATTATTCGCAAATAATTTTAATTGACCATCTGACTCTGAAAAACCACCTACCTTAACTAGGTCAATTGCTCTCTCAAGCCCATTTTTATTGAGGCTTAGGGCAACGACGCGTTGCAATTGGAGGCTATTTTCAGCTTTTTGTAGCAGTCCTTTTAGCGGCGTATTTTCTTCAATGCAATCTAAAGCGGGGCGAGCATTCGCAGATACACGTCTGGGTGCTAAACTTTGAGGCTTAAATTTCCCTGCAAAAGTCATGGTAACTGGTCTTCTTAAGAAAATATTTGGTAGCCGAAATGATCGGCTTTTAAAACAATATAAGCGCATTGTCGCTCAGATTAATGCTTTAGAGCATAGCGTCGCCGCTTTAGACGATGCTGCTTTGCAAGCAAAAACAGCTGAATTCAAGTCAAAACTGGCTTCTGGCCAGACTTTGAGCGATATCTTGCCTGAGGCCTTTGCGGTCGTGCGTGAGGCTAGTAAGCGCGTGATGCAAATGCGTCATTTTGATGTGCAAATGATTGGCGGTATTGCCCTTCATGAGGGCAAGATTGCTGAAATGCGTACCGGTGAAGGTAAAACCCTCACCGCAACGTTACCTGTTTACCTAAATGCCTTATCTGGTCGTGGGGTTCACGTCGTGACCGTGAATGACTATTTGGCTAAACGTGACGCTGAGTGGATGGCTAAGTTGTACAACTTCTTGGGTCTAACGGTGGGTATTAATTTATCTCAGATGGATCATGAGGCTAAACAAACTGCCTATGCATCAGATATCACTTACGGTACTAATAACGAATTTGGTTTTGATTATCTTCGCGACAACATGGTGCAAGATTTAGGACAACGTGTTCAACGTGGCCTAGCTTATGCAATTGTTGACGAAGTTGACTCGATTTTGATTGACGAGGCTAGAACACCGTTGATTATTTCAGGGCAAGCTGAAGATCACACAGATGTGTATCTAACGATGAATGCTTTGCCACAATATTTAACTCGTCAGATTGGTGAAGAAAAAGCGGATGGCACAGGCGTGATTACGCCAGGTGATTATTTGGTAGATGAAAAGTCTCACCAAGTTTTCTTAACTGAGAGTGGGCATGAAAAGGCTGAAGCAGCGTTAGTTAAATTAGGCTTGATTAAAGAGGGTGATTCTTTATATGCCCCTCAGAACATTACCTTGATGCACCATGTTTATGCAGCCTTAAGAGCACATACATTATTTAATAAAGACCAGCATTACGTTGTACAAAATGGCGAAGTTATCATTGTTGATGAATTTACTGGCCGTTTAATGCAAGGTCGTCGTTGGTCTGATGGTCTTCATCAAGCTGTTGAAGCTAAAGAAGGTGTAGCGATTCAGCATGAGAATCAAACTTTAGCGACGATTACGTTCCAAAACTACTTCCGTATGTACGGTAAGTTGGGCGGTATGACAGGTACTGCTGATACTGAAGCCTATGAGTTCCAAGAGATTTACGGTTTAGAAACCGTCATCATTCCGCCTAATCGCATCAATGCACGTATCGATAAGCAAGACCAAATTTATAAAACGTCGATGGAGCGTTATAACGCGGTCGTAAAAGATATCCAAGCTTGCTATGAACGTGGTCAGCCAGTATTGGTGGGTACAACGTCGATTGAGAACTCAGAATTAATTTCTAGTTTGTTAGATAAAGCATCTTTGCCACATCAAGTATTGAATGCGAAACAACACGCTAGAGAAGCTGAGATTGTTGCTCAGGCAGGTCGTCCAAAAATGATCACCATTGCTACCAATATGGCAGGTCGTGGTACGGATATCGTTTTAGGCGGTAATGTTGAAAAACAAGCTGCCATTATTGAGGCCGATGAAACAATTTCTGAAGCGGATAAATCATCACGCATTCAAAAGTTGCATGATGAATGGCAAGGCTTGCATGATCATGTTGTTTCAGTAGGTGGTTTACACATTATTGGTACAGAGCGTCATGAGAGCCGTCGCGTTGACAATCAGTTACGTGGTCGTGCGGGTCGTCAGGGTGATCCAGGGTCATCACGCTTCTATTTGTCCTTAGATGATGCTTTGCTACGTATTTTTGCGGGCGAGCGTTTAAAAGCCATTATGGATCGTTTGCGCATGCCTGAGGGTGAGCCGATTGAAGCGGGTATGGTGACTCGTTCGATTGAATCAGCCCAACGTAAAGTGGAAGCGCGTAACTTCGATATCCGTAAACAGTTATTGCAATACGATGATGTGGCAAATGATCAGCGTAAAGAAGTTTATCGTTTACGTAATGAAGTTCTTGAGAGCCAAGATATTGGCGATTTGATCGCTAATTTGCGCGAATCATTATTTACTGACTTATTCAATGACTATGTTGCTCCTGAATCAGTGATTGAGCAGTGGGATGTGCCTGGTTTACAGCAAGCTTTGAGTGGTGAGTGGGGTCTAGAAATTAATGTTCAAGCCCTCATTGATGCAACAGACTCAATGGAGTCAGAAGACTTATTAGCTAAAGTATTAGAAGTGGCTCATGCCACCTATCAATCTAAAGTTGAGCAGGTGGGCCGTGAGTCATTTGCTAATTTTGAGCGTTCTGTCACTTTGTATAGTTTAGATACTCATTGGCGTGAGCATTTGGCTGCTTTAGATCATTTGCGCCAAGGTATTCATTTGCGTGGTTATGCACAGAAAGATCCTAAGCAAGAGTATCGCCGTGAAGCATTTGAATTGTTCGCTCGTTTATTAGATGCTGTGAAATTAGATGTCACACGCACTATTACGACTGTGAAGATTCAGAGTGCTCAGGAACTAGAAGAAGCTTCTGAGTCAATGCAAGATGATTTGGCAGATTTGAAGGATGTTCAGTATCAACATGCTGGTGATCAAGCTGACGAGTCAGTGGCGCAAGAAGCTACATCACAACCAATGCAAGCAGGCGTTAAAGTGGGTCGTAACGATCCATGCCCATGCGGTAGTGGGAAAAAATACAAGCAGTGTCATGGCCAATTGAGTTAATTAAACAATCAATTATTTAATGTACCTTCAGACGATTATTTATTCATATGTCAGTTAATTTACCTCTACCGATAGCTAGTGAACTAAAGCCTGTTTCAGGCTTACGCTTAGGATATGCCCATGCGGGTATTCGCAAAGCCAATCGTAAAGATGTGTTGGTCATGGAGTTGGCTGAGGGCTCAAGTGTTGCTGGCGTATTTACCAAAAATCGCTTTTGTGCAGCGCCGGTTACTATTTGTAGAGAGCACTTGGCGGCTGGTTTGCCTATTCGTGCCTTGGTTGTTAATACGGGTAATGCAAATGCTGGCACGGGCGAGCCTGGTTATAAAAATGCCATTAAAACTTGCGATGACTTAGCTCAGTTAATGGGCGTTAAGCGTGAGCAAGTGTTGCCATTTTCTACAGGCGTCATTTTGGAGCCATTACCTGTTGATAAGTTAGTGGCGGCCTTACCATCCGCCATTGAAAATTTACAAGCTGATAATTGGTTCAATGCCGCGGAAGCGATCATGACCACCGATACGCAACCAAAGGCAGCATCGTTACACATTACGATTAATGGACAAGCGATTACTCTGACAGGTATTAGTAAAGGTGCAGGGATGATTCATCCGAACATGGCGACCATGTTGGGTTATATCGCTACTGATGCCAAGGTATCTCAAGATTTACTACAAGCATTAACAACAGAAGCTGCCGATGTATCTTTTAATTCCATCACGATTGATGGTGATACTTCAACGAATGATTCATTTATTGTGATGGCAACCGGTGCTAGTGGTGTTGAAGTGCCAGCCTCGGGCGAGTCATATGAGACTTTCCGCCAAGCATTAATTCAATTGAGCCAAACATTGGCTCAGATGATTGTGCGTGATGGCGAGGGTGCTACTAAGTTCATCACCATTCAAATCGAGGGTGGTAAGACCAATGAAGAGTGCAAGCAGGTAGCTGAAGCGATTGCGCATTCACCTTTGGTAAAAACAGCTTTCTTTGCAAGCGATCCTAATTTAGGCCGTATTTTGGCTGCTATTGGCTATGCTGGCATTGCCGACCTAGATGTGAGCCATGTTCAGTTGTGGTTGGATGATGTGTGGGTGGCAAAAGATGGTGGCCGCAATCCTGATTACAAAGAAGAAGATGGCCAAGCGGTGATGAAGAAATCAGAAATTTTGGTTCGTGCTCATTTGGGTCGGGGTAATGCAGCTCAAACAATTTGGACTTGTGACTTGTCTCATGAGTATGTTTCTATTAATGCAGATTACCGTTCTTAATTCAAACATTTAATTAAGGAATGCTGATGTCAGATAAATTGGATCGCCTAGACCGATTGTTGGCAAGATTAGATGAGTGGATGCCTCAGTCCTTAACTGAGAATGACTGGAAAACTGCCGTTGCCTTTCGTTGGCGTCGTAAAGATACTTTGTTCGGTAAATTAGGTTATTTGCAAGCAGTTCAACATACATCAGCGATTCATTTTTCTGATCTGCAGCATATTGATCGTCAAAAAAACTTACTACTTGAAAACACACAGCACTTTGTAGAAGGTAGGCCTGCTAATAATGTTTTATTAACGGGCGCCAGAGGTACTGGTAAATCATCTTTAATTAAAGCAGCTCTTAATGAGTTTTCTGCAAAAGGTTTAAGGCTCGTTGAAGTAGATAAAGAGCATTTAACAGATTTGGGTGATTTAACTGATTTGTTAGCGGGTCGCCCTGAGAAATTTATTATTTACTGTGATGACTTATCTTTTGAAGAGGGTGAGTCTGGATATAAATCACTCAAGTCAGCATTGGACGGGTCGGTGGCGGCACAAGTTGAAAATATTTTGATTTATGCCACATCCAATCGTCGTCATTTATTACCTGAGTATATGAAAGACAATGAGTCTTACCAACATACAACTGACGGTGAACTGCATCCCGGTGAAGTAGTTGAAGAGAAAATCTCTTTATCTGAGCGCTTTGGATTATGGATTTCTTTCTATCCACCTAAGCAAGATGAGTATCTTGATATGGTGAATCATTGGTTAGCTCATTTAGGCTTAAATGCTCAGCAAATTGAGGGTTCGCGTGGTGAAGCTTTAATTTGGGCTTTAGAGCGAGGCTCACGTTCTGGTCGAGTAGCTTGGCAGTTTGCACGTCATTGGGCTGCCCAACATATTAAATGAGCGTGTAGATGAGTGTGGCGCCAACTGACCTAGCGGTAGCGGCCAAACGTCCCATTGTTGAAGTGGCGGTTGGTGTATTAGTTAAACCTGATGGTTCGGTCTTATTAGGTCAGCGCCCTCAAGGTAAACCTTATGAAGGTTATTGGGAGTTTCCTGGTGGAAAGATTGAAGCTGGTGAAACTTTGTTTGATGCATTGCGCCGAGAATTAATCGAAGAGATTGATGTCACTATTGGTGATGCAGAAGAATTTATGACGATAGAACATGATTATCCACATGCTTATGTGCGATTACATGTTTGCTTAGTTAAACAGTGGGTGGGGCATCCTAAAGGACTAGAGAATCAATCTCTAGCTTGGTTAGAGTCCATTAAGTTGTCCAATATCTCTGATGAGAATAACTTAGAGAACGGCGCATTGCAGCCCATCTTGCCAGCCACATTTCCAATTCTGAAAAAGCTACGAGAAATTATTTAGCTTAAAACGAAAATACAAGAGTGCTTAGAAATTACACAAGAACATGTGGAATTCAAGGTCTTTGGTAATAGGGCGTGGCTTACTTAAACCATCACACTCCATAAAGCGTGCCCACAACATATATTTGTTCGCGCTAATTTCAGGAACAATCGTTGGGTCTTCAATATGAACGCGCATTAGTTGGTAGGTTTTGCCAGACATGGTTTGCTGGAAGGTGCCTTGTGGCGCCGTGGTTTTAACAGCTTGGCCGGATTCGCGTAAAAGTCGCAAAAACATTTTGCAAGCATCATTCCAAGGCTCTAATGGAGCGATATAGCTTTTTAAAATAGCACGACGTTGTTCTGCTGGAATAAATTGCCATGAATAATAAGATGGCAAATCAACTGGACTTGTCCCGCCTGGCACATTTAAACGCGTGCGGATCGTGTTCAACCATTCGCTATCTGTAATCAATGCATTGGGCTTACCCATGGTTTGATTAATTTTTTGCCAAATAGCATTCATCTCATCGAGAGTTGAATTTAGGAGATTTTGATTAACACCTGGTTGGTTCTTAAATGCTTCTAGGCCAGCTTTTTGACGATCCAGCTCTTTCATGAGACTAGATTTCAAATCAGCTCTCGCTGTAATTTCACCTAAGTCAAAAATCAGAGGGATAGCTGGGTGCATATCCCTAGCATCATCTTTTTCTACGTAGTAGTGAAACCGCTCAAACAAATACTCCAAACGAAGCAAGCTTCGAACGAGTTCGTTAAAGGGGTACTCATAGATAACCATATCTCTGTGATTCTAGACTGAAACACAGGAAAAGTGACTAATTTCTTGTTAAATCAGCCAAAATTCGCTGATGGAGTACCTTGGTTTGGGCTTCTAAATGGGCAAAATCCCCATCGTTATGGATCACAAAATCTGCTCGCTCAACCCGTTGTTGTCGAGTGGCTTGTTGATCTATGATCTTTTGAATCATTTCAAGGGAGAGACCATTTCTTTCTTGAACCCGCCTAATTTGCTCTTTTTCTGGGCAATCGACGACCACCAGGTAGTTAATTCGTGGGGGAGCTTGATCTAGCCATTTTCTAGATTCTATAAGTAGGGGAACCATGAACACGACGTAGGGAGGATTTTTTAAAGCTGCCTCTTGGGCTAATCTGAGCGTTTCCTCGGTAATTAATGGGTGAATGATGTCTTCAAGGCTTAATTTGGCCTTTGGATCATTAAAAACCAACTCCCGCATCTTGGTTCGGTTTAAGGATTGGTCTGGATTAATGAAATCCTGACCAAAATGAGCTTGAATAGCCGCTATAGCTGCCCCTTTGGGGGCTGTCATTGCATGAGCAATGGCATCCGTATCAATGATGATCACGCCCTCTTTTTCCAAGAGGTGCGCAACAGCACTTTTTCCGCTACCAATGCCTCCCGTTAGGCCAACCTTCATCAGTTGGTCTAGTTTTTGGTTGGGAGAGTGATTTAAATCAGCCATAACAATGTGATGATGCCACCAAGTGAGATAAACGGGCCAAAAGGAATGGGTTGAGCCAAGTCTTTATGTTGTACTTTAAGCATGAAATAACCACCTAATAAACCAGATAGTGAAGCGATTAAAAGAATATGAGGTAGAGCTTGCCAGCCTAATAGCGCACCTAAAGCCCCCAGCAACTTGGCATCTCCCATACCAACACCATTTATGCCCTTTATCTTTTTGTAGAGGGCATTTAAGGCATACAAAGAGCCAAAACCAAGAGTTGCTCCTCCGATTGCTGAGCTCCATGAGGCCCAATTTAAAAATCCTAGGGTATTTCCAAGTAAGCCATACATCATGAGGGGTAATGTCATAGCGTCTGGCAATCTAAATGTCTTGTAATCAATCCAAGATAAAACTAATAGGGTGATGAGCACGAGAATGAAAGATAGTGTTTGAATCATAGAATCTGTCCCATTTCAAAAATAGGTAGATAAAGCGCAATAATCAGTGTGCCAACAACTAAGCCCATAAAAATCATTAAAGCAGGCTCCATCAGTTGTGAAAGATGTTCAATTAATTGATCCAATGCTTCTTCTTCCTGTGTAGCTATTACATTCAATATATAGCTTAAATCACCTGAAGCCTCTCCTACCTGAATTAGTTCTAAATATTCTCTTTTTAACAGTCTAGCTCCATAAGTGGTCATGCTAATTGATTGAGATAGTGACCAGCCCTGAGATAAATATTGCTTTAACTCTGAGCAGAATTGAAACATGACCCAATCATTTGAATTAAGTGCTGTTTCTTTCAGGGCATCTAATATGGGAATGCCATGACTATGAAGGGTCGCCATATTTTTACCCCACAGACTGATTAATGTACAGACTCTAATGTTTCCAAAAAGTGGCAGAGACAAGATCCATTGGTCCCACCGTTGTTGAAATTTGGCCGATCGTTGCCAGTAAATAACTATCGACACAATCAAGCTTACGAAGCTCAGTAATGCATACAGAAAATATGATTGAACCCATTTGGAGCATTTAATCAGTAGTTGTGTAGGCCATGGTAGCTGAGTATTAAAGTTTAAAAACATGGCCTCAAAAGTGGGTACGACCCACTGGAAAATAACCAATAAAACCATGCAAGCTGTGATACCTACGATGCATGGGTAGGTGAGAGATTTTTTCAACTTTTTTCGAAGCTTAATTTTCTTATCAAGATAGAGATGAATTGATTCAAGGCTAGATAAAAAATCTCCTGTGTTCTCTCCTGAGCGAATTAAGCCAACGCAAAATGGATGAAATCCCTGCTGGTTAAGGGCAACTGATAAAGGTGTTCCTGCAGTTAATTGATGCTCAATAGTTTTGGCATTCATGAGTCTGATGGCATCTAAAAGCGGTAGGCCCGATTTAAGCAGTGTGAATAACTTTCTAGTGATATCTAGTTGTTGTTGGTCAGTCATGCGCTTTGATTCTCAGAATAACAGCCTAAATGTTTCTTAAGTTCTGATGTGGTGGTTAGCCCACTAGCCACCAGTTTTTTGGCGCTATCGACCATGTTTTCAATTTTCTCGATATGACACTGATGATGAATAAGGCTTAATGGCGCATCTTGTTCAATAAGTAATCTCATGGCATGAGAGATAGGCATGACTTGATGCACAGCTGTTCTATGTTTAAATCCTGAGCCATGACAGTTAGAGCAAGTTTGAGTGGGGGTAGTCGAGTTAAGAGAACCCTTGCATAGGGTGCAAGATAGTCTTAAGAGCCGTTGTGCAGTAACGCATCGTAAATTATTGGCTAAGGTATCTGATTGAATACCTAACTGGCGCAGGCGCCATAAAGCACTGGGTGCATCATTGGCATGTAAGGTTGCCAACACTAAGTGGCCAGTTTGGGCTGCTTGAAAAGCGGTTTGCGCTGTTACTGAATCACGGATTTCTCCTAACATGATGACATCAGGGTCTTGCCTCATGAGCGCACGTAAAGCAAGATGAAAACTTAAACCTGATTTTTCATTAACCTGTACTTGGTTAATGCCTGATAGCGTAATCTCTACAGGATCTTCGATGCTGCTGATGTTGTAATCATTCTTTGCAAGATATTGCAGGCAGCTATAGAGTGTTTGCGTTTTGCCACTACCAGTGGGGCCTGTGACTAAGATAAATCCTTGGGCTTGATTTAAAGCTTGTTGGAGAATGGACAGCTGATACGCTTGTAACCCTAATTTTTCTAAATGAAGATCATCCGCGCGTTTATTGAGGAGACGCACCACAATTTTTTCGCCATGAAATGTTGGCAAGGTAGAGACTCTGCAATTAACTGAGTCACTTGATGTCTGAGCTAACATTTGCCCATCTTGTGGCAAACGTTTTTCTGAAATATCTAATCGAGATAAGATTTTTATTCGGGTGGTAATTCGCTCATGCCATAAGGCAGGAGATTTAACTAAGTGGCTTAGGTGACCATCGACACGCAACCGAATGGAGCTAGCGCCTTCTTCTGGTTCAATATGAATATCGCTTGCACGGGATGCAATAGCTGTTTCGATAATGTTTTGCCAGAATTGAATGATTTCATCATCTTCACGCATTCGGCTTGTAGATGCGAACGGTTTTAATGATTTGTTCATCTACCTGAATAATTTCCATGACAACATGGTCAATTTTTATGCTGACATTGTTATCGGGAATATCTTCTAGGGTTTCAAGGAGTAATCCGTTGAGGGTTTTAGGTCCTTCCAGTGACAGGTTTAAGCCTAATATCCTGTTGAGGTCTCTCAAGCTAGCGGAGCCATCTGCTAAATAAGTGCCATCATTGGACCATTTTGTTTTGATGGCAAGGTCAGGTAGTGAAGTTGTAAATTCACCAATCAGTTCTTCCAAAATATCTTCAATGGTCACCAAGCCCTGAACCATGCCGTACTCGTCAACGACTAGACCAACGCGTTCTTGATTCTCTTGGAAGTATTGGAGTTGTTGCAGAACTGGGGTGCCACTTGGGATGAAGTAGGGTTCACTTAAGAGATTTTTAAAGTTAGCATGCGTTAATTCTTCATCACCTAATAAGCTAAGCGCTTTTCTGACAGCAAGAATACCAATGACTTTATCGCTGTCTTCTTCGCATACAGGTAATTTGTTGTGATAGCAGGTTTCTAGTTGATGAATCACTTCCTCGATTGGCCTTGCTAAATCTAATACTTCCATGCGTGCACGGGGCGTCATCACATCATCGACTTGAATATTTTCTAAGTTAAATAAATTAACCAAGATGCTGCGATGTTTGTTGGGAATGAAGTGCGTGGATTCTAAAACGACAGAGCGCAACTCTTCAGCGCTCATCTGCGTATTTTTATTGGCGTCGGTATTAACGCGAAATAGCTTTAATAGTAAGGTGACAAATAAATTGATGAGCCATGTCACCGGTTTAAGAACTACAATTAATGGGCGAATGATCCAGCTAGTGACAATTGATATGCGCTCAGGATAGGTCGCGCCAATGACCTTAGGCGTGATTTCACAAAAGATGATGATGAGGATAGCTGCAATGCCTGTGCTAATAGAAAGCACTGAAGCATTGTTGCCAAATGCATGTAAAGCAATGCCTGTTAATAAAACAGGAACGATGGTGTTAACTAAATTATTGCCAATCAGAATGACCGATAAGAGCGCTTCTGTTTTGCCTAGAAGTTCTTGCGTATGCTTAGCGCCTTTATGACCGCGATTGGCTAAATGACGAATTCTGTGACGGTTTGCTGCCATCATGCTTGTTTCTGTAATGGAGAAAAAAGCGGATACAGCTAAAAGAATTAATACGAGCGAAAATTGAGCCCACCAAGGCCAATCATTAAGCCACGAATCCATGAATGCTTTCTAAAGCTAAGAACATGAGAAGCACTATAGCAAACCCCCAAGGGTTTGTATGTCATCTTGGGTCTGTAATTAATAAAGAATTTTCAGAATGGTGTGTCAGATATTTCTGATGCACCATGAGCGATACATTAAGTCGAGCGTTTTAATGAATAAGAACAAAGGTCTAGAAGACTTTGTGTGGCTTCATTCATTGGGAAGCATTGGATTGTTTCTTTAGCAAGACGCGCTTCTCGTTCTGCAGCAGCTTGGGTATAGGCTAATGCATCGGATTCCACAATGGCTTGATAGACCTGTTGAAATAAATCTTCAGGTAATTCTTCTGCTTGCTCGATGGCGCTGCGCACCAATTTCTTTTGTGCTTCTGTGCCATGTTCAAGTAAATAGATGAGCGGTAAAGTTGGTTTACCTTCTCTTAGATCATCGCCGGCATTTTTTCCCATTTGTGCGGCATCAGCGGTGTAATCGAGAATGTCATCAATTAATTGAAATGCAGTACCAATATGGCGACCATATGCTTCTGCTGCTGCATATTGTTCTGGTGTTGATTTGGCGAGTAATGCACCCAAAGCTGAAGAAGCTTCAAATAATTTACCTGTTTTGTAATGAATGACTTGTAAATAACGCTCTTCATTAACATCAGGGTCATGCATATTCATGAGTTGTAGAACTTCACCTTCAGCAATCGTGTTGGTCGCATCGGCCAAAATTTGCATGATTTTTAATTCATTAGGGGCCACCATCATTTGGAAGGCTCGTGAATATAAAAAATCTCCAACTAAAACGCTAGCTGCATTACCAAATGCTGCATTAGCGGTTGCTCGACCACGTCTTAAATCTGATTCATCGACCACATCATCATGTAATAGGGTCGCTGTATGAATGAACTCAACCACAGCAGCCATTTCTAAGTGATGGTTTAAATCTTGGCCATTGGCAATCGCTTTGGCAGTTAATAACAGTAATGCTGGTCTGATACGTTTTCCGCCAGCCTCAATGATGTAGCCTGAAATTTGGTTAATGAGTGCCACTTCTGAGCTTAAGCGATCGCGAATAACTCCGTTAAGAGACTGCATATCTGCTGAAATTGGGCTAAGAATAGTTTGTAAGTTAGTGCTCATTAACTTTTATAGATAAACTGTTATTAAGGTGTTTCTAGTTTAACTCATTGAATTAAATGGTTTTTATTATAAAAATCAGCATTAATTCGTTAAGTTCCTCGGCAATTCTACTTTTTGACTAGAAATTAAGCTAGGGCTATAATCTAAGGCTCTATTCGACATGGGGTCGGATAGTTATTTGATAGAAAGATTTCAGTATGTACGCGGTCATAAAAACCGGTGGCAAACAATATAAAGTTGCTGCTGGCGAAAAATTGAAAATAGAACAGATACCAGCGGATGTAGGCAGCGAAATCACTC
>Ga0213922_1000077_pt1 | contig 57617 bp, 81 predicted proteins | sample McNCre2917MG_FD_165060 | JGI IMG/M metagenome (GOLD analysis project Ga0213922, IMG submission 165060) | Freshwater microbial communities from McNutts Creek, Athens, Georgia, United States - 29-17 MG | ecosystem: Environmental > Aquatic > Freshwater > Creek | place: USA: Georgia | collected... | reverse complement strand
TCTGTCCGCATGGCGATGATGGTCTGGCGTATTTCCTCCTTTCGGTATGGGTCGGTTGTGCGTAGCTGCTCGTCATCGAGCGCCTTCATGCGGTCGCGCAGCTCTTCGATTGGGGTTGGTGGTCGGTGCGGCGCGGGGGTCTTTGACACCCGTCGAGCTTTGGGCGGTATCTTGGGTGCGGGTTCTCTCTCGAACGGGGTACGCGCTCGGCCACCTTTGCGGTTTGCATCGATGGCTTGGTAGGCCATCAGGAAGTGGTCGCGGATGTGCGCGGGTATCCAGTCAGACCAGTGTGCGCCGTGGTTGGCCACGCCCTTCTCCAACGCCATCTGCTTGGGCGTGCGGTGTTCGTACAGCGTCTGCCATGCCACTAACTTGTCCTCCAGTTTTATGAGCAGGGCAAGGTATGCGGCGTTTGTGTCGCGCTGATAGGGGTCAGCGTCCGGCTTGCGGGCGTAGTAGTCGATGCTGGTCTGCACCTTGGCACGCTCACGGCGCAGCGGGTACACCAGCTCACGCCACAGGTTTCTACACACTTTGTCCTTTATCTTCACCTTTCGCATGGTGTTCTTGACGATGGCAGCGTGTTCTTCCACGCGGCGCTGCATGGGCGTTCGGGTCAGTAGCTTGGGCATTTTGAGTCTCCAATAGCGTTGCACAGTGCAACACTTTCAAAGCTATTATACATTCTGCATACCTATTTTTGTAGACATTGTTGGGGTATCCAATGTATCTATATGCTGTGTCGTGGTGCTGGACACGAAAAGTCCTTGATTTGTAAGGATAAACGGCGCGGTACTCCATAAAGTCTCTGTTTTGGGAAGAACTAATACGCCAAAGGAAACAAGGGCAAGCAAAGCCGCCGAAGTTTGTGGGTATATGAAGAGATACTTACTTACTTATCTTAATAATTATATTTATATATATAGAGTGGAGTACCGCGCCGGTATCTGTTACGAATCAACAACTTAGCGTGTCCGAAAGTGTGTCCGTGCTATAGATACGCTGGATAGGTTGAAATTCTACTAACTTGTGTAGTATTTCTAAAGACACTCGGTCAGTGTATAGACACTTTGGCCTTTGGCTTGTGCCACACAGTCACTGTGTAGCGGTCTGCCCCGCACTGGTAGAAGTAGAGGGCTTCGGTTACATCACGCTTGGCCTTCTCGTCACGCCATGTCCCGACAGGGTACACAGTCAGAGTGGCGCGGGTGAACGGGTTGATGGATTGGGTGCGGTTAGCGATGTGGTTCATAGGATTCTCCATAGGGAAAGCGTTGCACAGTGCAACAGATTTGGGCAGGATTGCCCCGCAAGCGCAGCACGCTACGCTTGCAGAAAGCCCTGCTTAGGCGTTGTTGTAGGAACTGACGAGGGTTGTGCCTTGCCGCAACTCAACCATTGTGAAGGTCTTGGTCAGGGCGTGGAAAAGGGTGAGGGCGCAGGATAGGTTGTCGGCGGTTGCGTAGTGATATGAGCCGCCGCAGACGCGAACGCTGATGTGGAACATGGGATTCTCCAAAGGTAAGTTGACAATAAAAGAAACACCGCACAAGCCCCGCCCTCGGGGTCATGCACGGAAAAGTGTTGCACTGTGCAACAGATTTACTTCAGCGCGGCAAGCAGTTTGGCCTTGCTACCGAAAGCGGCGATAGCCAAGTCGAGTGCGGTGCGTTGCGTCTTGGTCAGCGGCGCGGCCTTGGCCGATTCTTTCGGTGCAGCGGCCTTGGGCGCGGCCTTGCGGCGCGTAGTGCCTTCCAGATTCAGCAGAAAGTCGCGCAGGGAGCTGCGTGCGGAATTGCAAGCGGTTTTGTCGCCCTTGAACACCACGCGCCCTGTCTTGAGTGTCACGGCTTCCACACCCTTAATCTGCATAGCCACCCATTCCATGATGTGCGGGCGGGCCTGCTCCAACGTAGGGTAGCCCGCGTTGATGACCTCTTGAATGAACTGCACCCGATTGTTGGCGAACTTGTTGAGGGCTGCGAACAGGGCGGTCTTGTTGAACTTAGTCGTCATAGGTTTCTCCAGTAGGAAAGTGTTGCACTGTGCAACGGAATCAGTAGGGAACCATTCCCCAACCGATGCCTCTATTTTACCACGAGGGGTGTAAATAATGCAGGGTAGTAGACACTATGGCGACCCCACCACGGGGGTATCACCCCTTATGGAGCAGACGATGGCCCATTGCCCCAAACACTATTCCCCACACGCTCCCAGTACTTTGTAAAACCTTAGACAACTTAACCCCAATCCAGCAGCCCACCCCCTTGCTTAAAAAATAGGCAGGCCTAAAAATTTCAAAAAAAAATCCCCGGTTTTTGAGGCCGGGGGTTTAAGGATAGTGTTACCTACCAAGGAGAAGCAAATGCACAAGAGTTGCACACCTACCGAGAAGTAGTATACACTGTGTCCAACGAGGTCACAATACCTACGCATGTTTGAACACCTGATTGATTTCGACCCGGAGATTCTCCCCAACCGCCCACGCCCAGTGGAAGCGGTAAGGAAGGCTGACCCCACAGCTTTGCTCAACGCCAAAATCAATACCACCGACTGGCTGAAGCAGATGGGCGCGGTAGACAGCACAGAGCTGGCAACTGCACTTGACACCAAAGCCGCGCAAGAGACCTTTGCAAATCTGGTTTCCGCATCACCGGAAGAAATTACCCACACTGCGCTGGCACAGGTCAAGACGCCTGCTGCGGTGCAACATCTGGTGGGAATGCTGACTGCTTACGACTGGGAGTTCATCCACCAAGCCAAAGAACTGCGCGGCTACACCGTCGCCAAACTGGTGGAAGAAACCCAAAACCCCAACGCAAACATCCGCCTCAAGGCGCTCGGCCTACTTGGCAAGGTGACCGAGGTGGGATTGTTCACCGACAAGATTGAAGTCCAGAAAGAATCGCTCACCGACACCGAGTTGGAGCAGCGCATCAAGGAAAAGCTCAATCGGTTCATGGGCGTAGTCGATATTCAGGAAGCCGTTCTTTCCAATGACGCCTGAAATCCTCACATCGCTGAACAAACAGGAGCTGGAAGCGCTGATGAAGGCGCTGCCGACCATGACACTCCAAGAAAAGATGGAGCTGTTCAACGATTTGGAGGTGCGAGAGAAGCGCGTGTCACTTGCTGCAGCGCAACATAACATGCTGGGCTTTGCCACGGCGGTCTATCCGGGCTTCAAAATCGGCGCACACCACCGTAAGCTGGCCAAAATCTTCACGGACGTGATTGAAGGGCGCAAAAAACGCGTCATCATCAACATTGCACCCCGTATGGGCAAGTCCGAATTCAGTTCCTACCTGTTTCCTGCCTATTTTTTAGGCAAGTACCCCGACAAAAAAATCATCATGGCCACCCACACGGCGGGTTTGTCGGAGGATTATGGTCGCCGGGTGCGAAATCTGCTGGACAGCGAGGACTACAACGCCATTTTTCCCGATACGCGGGTCGCAGCCGACCAAAAAGCTGCGGGTAAATGGTCAACCGGGGCTGGAGGCCAGTACTACGCTGCCGGTGTGGGTGGTGCACTGGCCGGGCGCGGCGCGGATTTGTTTGTAATCGACGACCCGCACTCTGAGCAGGACGTAAAAGCCAACAGCCGCCTTGCGTTTGACACTGCGTGGTCGTGGATGCAGACCGGGCCGCTGCAACGGCTGATGCCGGGCGGGGCAATCATCATCGTGATGACCCGTTGGTCGCTGCTGGACCTGACAGGGCGCTTACTGACGTACCAAACCAAGAATCCCGAGTCGATTCCGTGGGAAATCGTGGAGCTTCCAGCCATCCTGAACGAAGACACGCCGCAGGAGAAGTCTCTCTGGCCCGAGCAGTGGACGCTAGAGTCCCTGAAAGCCACCAAGGCCAGCATTGACCCCCGGTATTGGAACGCCCAGTACATGCAGCAGCCGACAATGGACAACTCGGCGCTGATTTCCCGCAAGAGCTGGCGGATTTGGACGGCAGAAGACCCGCCCCAGTGTGAATACGTCCTCCAGAGCTGGGACACGGCGTTTGAGACCAAGAACACGTCTGACTACAGTGCCTGCACGACGTGGGGCGTTTGGTACAACGAGGAAGAGGGCAACACGCCCCAAATCATTCTGCTGGACGCGTTCAAAGACCGCATGGCATTCCCCGAACTCAAGCAAGTTGCGCTGCGGCACTACAAAGAGTGGGAGCCCGACGCGTTCATCGTGGAGAAGAAAGCCGCTGGTGCACCGCTCATCCAAGAACTGCGCCAGATGGGCATCCCGGTCCAAGAGTTCAGCCCCAGCCGCGGCAACGACAAGATGGTGCGTGTCAACGCGGTGGCCGACTTGTTCACATCAGGTAAAGTGTGGGCTCCCGATACACGCTGGGCGCGTGAGGTGATTGAAGAGATTGCGGCTTTCCCGGTGGGGGAGAACGACGACTACGTGGACACGACAACCCAAGCCCTGCTGCGCTATCGACAAGGCGGCTTCATCCCGTTGGACTCCGATGAGAAGGATGAGCCGAAAATTTTTAGGCGGCGTGCAGCCGCATACTACTGAAAGAAATAAGTATGGCTACCAATGTGGACAAAGGGTTATATCAAGCACCGCTTGGCATGGACGACCTTGCCGGGGACGAAGAACCCATCGAGATTGAGATTGTTGACCCCGAAGAAGTCAACATCCACGCCGGAGACCTTGACCTTTCCATCCGCCCCGGCGACAACATGGACGACTTTGGCGCAAACTTGGCCGACCTGATGGACGACGGGGACTTGCAGGAGCTTGCAAGCGACCTGTCCAACGACATTGACAACGACAAAGCCAGCCGCAAGGACTGGGAGAAAGCGTACACCGAGGGCATCAAGCTGCTGGGCTTGCAGTACGAAGACCGCACGGAGCCGTGGCAAGGCGCCAGCGGCGTGTTCCACCCCATGATTACCGAGGCTGTGGTGCGCTTCCAGTCGGAGACCATCACAGAGATGTTCCCAGCGCAAGGGCCTGTACGTACAAAGATTGTGGGTAAAGAGACTCCCGAGAAACTTGAGGCGGCGCAACGGGTCGAGGCTGACATGAACTATGAGCTGACCGAAGTCATGCGGGAGTTCCGGCCCGAGCAAGAGCGCATGCTGTGGAGCCTACCTGCTACGGGTTCAGCGTTCAAGAAAATCTATTTTGACCCCAGTCTTGGGCGTCAGGTCTCCATGTTCATACCGGCAGAGGACATCATCCTGCCGTACGGGACGACCGACTTGGATACGTGCTACCGCATCACGCACGTCATGCGCAAGACTGAGAACGAAATCATCAAGCTCCAGAAAGCGGGGTTCTACCGCGACATTGAGCTGCCCGAGACAGACAAAGACCGTAGCGACATCAAGCAGGCCAAGGACAAAGAGACCGGCTTCAGCGACATCAACGACGACCGGTACACGGTCTATGAAGTCCATGTGGATTTGGACATTACAGGATTCGAGGACGAAGACAAAGAAGGCATGACCGGCATTGCGCTGCCGTACGTGGTGACGATGATTAAGGGCAGCAACGATGTGCTGGCCATTCGTCGCAACTGGCTGGAGGACGACCCTCTCAAGCTAAAACGCCAGCACTTTGTGCACTACCAGTACATCCCCGGCTTTGGCGCGTACGGGTTCGGGCTGTTCCACCTCATCGGCGGGTTTGCCAAGAGCGCGACCAGCATCATGCGTCAGTTGGTGGATGCAGGCACGCTGTCCAACTTGCCCGGTGGTCTGAAGTCCCGTGGCCTGCGCATCAAGGGAGACGACACTCCCATCCAGCCGGGCGAGTTCCGCGACGTAGACATTGGCTCCGGTGCGCTGCGCGACAACATCCTGCCCCTGCCGTACAAAGAGCCCAGCCAAGTTCTATACACTTTGCTGAATAACATCGTAGAAGAAGGTAGAAGGTTCGCGTCCACGGCGGACATGAAGATTAGCGACATGTCGGGGCAAGCCCCGGTGGGCACTACGCTGGCCTTGCTGGAGCGCCAGCTCAAGGTGATGTCGGCGGTTCAGGCCCGGCTGCACTACACATTCAAGCAGGAGCTGCGGCTGCTGGCGGCAATCATCCGTGACTACACGGAGCCAGCGTACGACTACCAGCCCGACATTGGCGCACCCACGGCCAAACGTGAGGACTACGACCATGTGGACGTGATTCCGGTCAGCGACCCCAACGCGGCCACCATGAGCCAGCGGGTCGTCCAGTACCAAGCGGTCATGCAGATGGCACAGGCGTCGCCTGACATCTACAACATGCCCCAGTTGCACCGCAACATGCTGGAGATTCTGGGCATCAAGAACGCCGACAAGTTGGTTCCCCTGCCGGAAGACCAGAAGCCACGCGACCCGGTGACCGAGAACATGTCGCTCCTCAAAGGCGACCCGGTGAAGGCATTCCTGAACCAAGACCATCAGGCGCATATCGCGGTGCACATGTCGATGATGCAAGACCCCATGATTGCAGCCAGCATTGGTCAGAACCCCAAGGCTCCGGTCATCCAAGCCGCGCTCATGGCGCACGTTGCCGAGCACGCGGGCTACCAGTACCGCAAACAGATTGAGGCGCAGTTGGGCTTGGCCCTACCGCCCGAGGACGAAGACTTGCCGCCGCAGATTGAGCAGGCGTTGTCCAGCATGATGGCGCAAGCCGCGCAGCAGGCGTTGCAGGTAAACCAGCAGCAGGCACAACAACAGCAAGCGCAACAACAAGCCCAAGACCCGATGGTGGTGATGCAGCAGCAGGAGTTGCAGCTCAAGCAGGGCAGCTTGCAGTTGGAGGCGCAGAAGGTGCAGCAGGACTTTGCAATTGAGCAAGCCAAGCTGGAGCTGGAGAAGCAACGCATGGTGATGGAGGCAGCGGCCAAAGCGGACATCAACAACGCACGCAAAGAAGAAGCTGCTGCACGCATGCAGTTGGAGGGCGTAAAGGTCGGAGCTTCCATCCGGGAGAAACAAGCCCAGCAGAAATTTGACCAAGAGCACGCAGGGGTCAAGCTGGGTGCGCAGATTGCAAAAGACCAAGCGATGCAAACACAACAAACTACACCAACGGAGACTGAAGAATGATTCAAGATTTTGCACACGTACTGAACGCGCAAATACGCGAAGACATGAACAACTACGCGGACCACATGGCTGGTGGGGCCTGTCGGTCTTTTGAAGAGTACCAAAAACTTTGCGGGGTGATACAGGGCCTAGCCACCGCAGAGTCCTACCTGTTGGCCCTGCTGAAGAAAGTTGAAAACAACGATGAGTGACATCCTCTTGCCTCCGGGGGTAGAAATGCCCCAGCCCATCCAAACAGCGGAAGTCCCTGACGAAACGCTGACGGATGCGGAAAAAGCCAAGCAGCTACCCGACCCGTCTGGGTACAAGCTGTTGTGCTTCTTGCCTGAAGTCGAAGAGCTGATTCAAGGCACAAACCTTGTCAAGCCGAAAGACATGATGAAGCGAGAAGAGCTGACCACGGCGGTTTTGTTTGTGGTCAAGGTTGGCCCTGATGCCTACTCCGACAAATCCAAGTTCCCAACAGGCCCTTGGTGCAAGGAAGGCGATTTCGTACTTACCCGTACGTATGCAGGCACACGGTTCAAGATGTACGGGCGCGAGATGCGCTTAATCAACGACGACCAAGTTGAAGGTGTTGTGCAAGACCCGAGAGGAATCACCCATGTCTGAATTCAAATTTCCCGACGAGATTGAAGACGAAAAAACCGTCACCGTTGACATTGAAACCGGCGACACCGACATTGAAGTCGAAGTCGTAGACGATACCCCGGAGCAAGACCGCGGTCGTCAAAAGCTGGAAGAGCCGGTCGAAGACCCCACGGACGAAGAACTGGAGACCTACAGCTCCAAAGTCCAAGAGCGCATCAAGAAGCTGACCCACGCACGGCACGACGAACGCCGCGCCAAAGAGTCCACCCTGCGGGAAAAGCAGGAGCTGGAGCGGCTGGCCCAAGCTTTGTTGGACGAGAACAAACAGCTCAAGGGCTACGTCGAGCAAGGCACAAAGCAGATTGCTGCCTCCGGCCTGTCCGCTGCGGAAGCCGAGATGGAAAAAGCCCGCCGTCAGTACAAGGAAGCGCAAGAAGCCTTTGACACGGACGCCATCATTGCCGCTCAGGAAGCCATGACCGACGCCAAGTTCAACTTGGAGCGGGCAAAAAGCTTCCGCCCGGCCCCTTTACAAACGTACAGCGATAGTGTACAAACGCAACAACCTGTGGCCCCACAGGGAAAACCTGACCAAAAATCCTTGCGCTGGCAAGCAAAAAACCAGTGGTTCGGTTCTGAGGGGTTCGAGGATGTATCCAACTACGCACTAGGGTTGCATCAAAAGCTAGTGAACTCGGGCATTGACCCGCAAAGTGATGAGTACTACGCGCAGATTGACAATAGTGTCAGAAGCAAATTTCCCGAAGTGTTCGGGAGTAGCCGGAGTGAAAAGCCCCAAAGTGAAAGGAGTCAGCGTCCAGCATCCGTGGTAGCCCCAGCGACCCGTTCGTCAGGGCCAAAGAAAATTCAGATTACGCCGTCAGCGCTTGCGTTGGCCAAGAAGTTTGGATTAACCCCGCAGCAGTACGCTGCTCAAGTAGCAAAATTGGAGTCTTAATATTATGGCAACTCGTGAATCCCGTGACCTTGTTTCCCGCGAAAAATCTGTGCGTAAGGTCTATCGACCGTCCAGTACTCTGCCTGACCCCGACCCAATCCCCGGTATGACGCACCGCTGGATTGCGACACACATCCTAGGGCAGTCTGACCCTACCAATGTGTCGCGTAAATTGCGTGACGGATGGGAACCGTGTAAGGCAGTGGATTACCCTGAAATGATGCTAACCGGCAACGAAAAGACAGGCAACATCGAAATCGGAGGGCTGATGCTTTGCAAACAGCCGACCGAGAACGTAGAAGCTATGGCTGAGTACTACAACGGACAAGCACAGCAACAGATGGACTCGGTAGACAATAGCTTTTTGCGTCAGAATGACCCGCGCATGCCGTTGTTCTCGGAAAGAAAATCCAGTTCAACGCGTGGCGGTTTTGGTCTTGGTCTTAAATAAATAGGAGTTTTTCATGGCATATCCTGTCGTATCAGCTCCGTACGGACTGTTGCCGCAGAACCTTATTGGTGGTCAAGTATTTGCAGGTTCTACCCGCATGTACAACATCCAGTACGGTTACGCGACCAGCATCTTCTACGGAGATTTCGTGGTTCTATCCCGTGGCTTTGCCACACGCGCCTCGGTTTCTACTGGCACTGGTCTGAACCAGACCGTCGGTATTTTCTTGGGTTGCACCTACACCAACCCCACAACTAAGCAAAAGTTGTTCTCCCAGTATTGGCCCGCAAGCACCGCCGCCGGTGATTGCCAAGCCTACATCTTGGATGACCCTGATGCCGTGTTCAAGGCGGTTGTTTGCAGCTCCGGTACTACCGTTGCTTCGGGCGCTCTGGCGATGATTGGCACTAACCTGTCAGCCATCAACAACACCGGCAGCGTCAACACTGGCAATTCGGCCAACGCGATTCTGGCTCCTACGGCTACTCCGGTCACCACCACTCTGCCTTTGCGCATGGTTGGCGTTGTGCCTGATACCGCAGTTGCTTTGGGTACTGCTACTTACAGCACGGGTACTACTACCCTGACCGTGAGTGCACTGCCTTACGCACTGCCCGTTGGTACGGACGTTTCTGTGTTGACCACCAGTGGTCAAGTTGCACAGACGGGTTCTTTTGTGGCAACCGCAGCAGCCGCTGGCGCAACCTCCGTTGTGCTGGACCAAGCCGCAAGCTTCACAATCAACTCGGGTGTTTACAGCTCGACCGTCGTCTTCACCCAGTACCCCGAAATCTTGGTTAAATTGAACCAAGGTCTGCACGGTTACTATTCCGCAACCGGTGCATAAGGAGCTAAATCATGGCTATTTCACGCGCACAACTATTGAAGGAACTCCTTCCGGGTCTGAACGCTCTGTACGGACTTGAATACGCCCGCTATGGCGAAGAGCACAAGGAAATCTACGAGACCGAGAAATCGGAGCGTAGCTTTGAAGAAGAAACCAAGCTCGCTGGATTCGGTGCTGCACCGGTGAAGAACGAGGGCCAAGCCATTGCTTATGACAATGCGCAGGAAGCCTTCACTTCCCGTTACAACCACGAAACCATTGCGCTGGGCTTCTCCATCACCGAGGAAGCTGTGGAAGACAACCTGTACGACAGTCTGTCTGCCCGCTACACCAAGGCTTTGGCACGCGGTATGGCGTACACCAAGCAGGTTAAAGCTGCTGCTGTTATCAACAACGGTTTCTCTGCCAACTACATTGGCGGCGACGGCGTTTCGTTGTTCAGCACTGCTCACCCGCTGGTCAATGGCGGAACCAACAGCAATCGCCCGACCACTGGCGCTGATTTGAACGAGACTTCCTTGGAAGCCGCCGTCATCCAAATCGCCGCTTGGACGGATGAGAAGGGCCTGCTGATTGCAGCCAAGCCCCGCAAGCTGATTGTTCCCCCGTCTCTGATGTTCGTTGCTACTCGTCTGTTGGAAACCAGCCTGCGTGTTGGTACTACCGACAACGACATCAACGCACTGAAGAACAATGGTTCGATTCCTGAAGGCTACACTGTCAACCACTTCTTGACAGACAGCAATGGCTGGTATCTGACCACTGACGTGCCTAACGGGCTGAAGCACTTCGTGCGTACGCCTATGGCCACTTCGATGGATGGCGACTTCGATACTGGTAACGTCCGTTACAAGGCTCGTGAGCGTTATTCGTTCGGCTGGTCTGACCCGCTGGGAATTTTTGGTTCTCCCGGTTCGTCCTAAAAGGACTGAGAAAAGGGGCCTTGTGCCCCTTTTCTTTTTGGTGTATATTGCAATCATTCCGGGGTTACCGGCGTATCAAACCAGTCCCGGCTGGACGACATACCGATTGATGCGCTCCACTTGTATGTGAGGATTTATCATGGGATTCGCAACTCATCTCGGCCCGTGGCTTTTGGGCACGGTCAAAAATACCACTGGTACTACCGCTGGAACCATCCAGAACACAGGCGCTACCCAAGTCTGCCAAACCGGCTCACTGACGGTTAGCACCACGACTGCCACGACCTTTGCGGTCATCCCCGCAGGCGCACAGATTACCAACATCTTCTGTGACATCACTACCGCATTTGCTGGCACGACCGGAAACACCATCACTGTTCAGACTTCGGGCGGCACTTCATTGGCTACCGTTGGCGGCGCTACCACGACTCCTTTGGCTGTGGGCCGCGCAACCGTCACGCTGTCGGGAACGAACATGGCTACCCTTCTGAACGTGGGTTCAACCGACCTGATTCTGCAATTCATCTATGCTTGCGCAGGTACAGCCAGCGGCGGTGCAGCACAGATTACCGTGCAGTACATCGTCAAGGATTCCAGCGGCAACATGTCGCCTCCTGCCAACCAGCAGTAATTAGTCTCGGGGGCTTCGGCCCCTGTTTCATAGGAGATTAGTTATGCAACAGACAGACGTTAAGAGTGCTCATGCAAGCGCAGCGGGCACGCTTTTTAATGGGCCGACACGGCTAAAGGGCTTGATTATTTGCCCAGCAGCAAGTACCGCTGCGACCGTGCAGTTCAAAGATGGGGGTTCGTCAGGAACGATTTTGTTGGAAATTGACATTGCCAGCAACACCAACCCCAACACGTACACATTCGACATCCCCGGTGAGGGGATTAAGTTCAGCAGCACGCTGTATCTTGCTTTGAGCGCATCGGTTACCGGTGTGACGGTGTTCTATGGCTAAGTCTCCAGCATGGACTCGCAAAGAAGGCAAGAATCCCAATGGTGGCCTCAACGCCAAGGGTCGGGCCTCCGCGAAAAAGCAAGGCATGAACTTGAAACCTCCCCAGCCCGAAGGCGGCAGCAGGCGCGACTCCTTCTGCGCTCGTATGGAAGGGATGAAGAAGAAGCTGACCAGCGAGAAGACCGCGAAAGACCCAAATTCCCGTATCAATAAATCGCTGAAAGCGTGGAACTGCTGATATGACTGAACATCACGACACCGTCAAAGACATCCTTGATGTCGCTGCCGTTTTTTCAACCATCGGCGCATTTTTGGAATGGGTCTCACCTGTGTTTGGTCTTATCGGAGCTATCGTTGGTGTGATGCGCATTGTCGAGATGGCCACGGGCAAATCGTTTGCCGAGGTCATCAAGTGGAAGAAGAAAGACGACGATGCCGAGCACAAGTAAGAAACAGCACAATTTCATGGAAGCGGTGGCGCACAGCCCATCGTTTGCCAAGAAGGCAGGAGTCCCACAGTCTGTGGGCAAGGATTTCAGCAAGGCCGACAAAGGCAAAACTTTTAAACGAGGTGGTGAGATGGCTACAAAAGGTGTGAACCCATTTGCTAAATTTGAAAAATCCGGCAAGGACGTAGAGAAGAAGGGCATGAAAGAGGGCTCCAAAGCGGACATGGCATTGGACAAAAAGCAAATGATGATGAAGAAAAAAGGCGGTATGACCAAGATGGCTACCGGCGGATACGTCCGTGCGGCTGACGGTGTTGCTTCCCGCGGCAAGACCAAAGCTACCCAAGTCAAAATGAACAAAGGCGGCATGGCCTGCTAAGGAGTAATCCATGAAAGCACGAGACCTAGCTGCCCTTGCAGCCCTCGGCATCGCGGGCAAGTACGCGTACGACAAGTACAGCGAAAAGAACGAGCCCAAGAAAAAAATGGGCGAAGGCTTGGACATGACCAACCAAGGCGCGTACGAACGTGCCACGCGTCCCGAGCCCGATGAAGTTGAGGTTCCTCGGTATGCGCGGGATAGGGTTGACCGCACGGCTGAACTTGAAGCGGAATACGGCCCCAAAGGGTCTGGCGGTATGCGGCCTAGCGATGTTGGGCAAGGCGGTCGCCAAACTGCGGCAATTGATGGATACCAAAAGCTGAAAGCCGCAGGTGCAAATTCAAAAACTCCTGCTGCGGCTGCGGCCCCCGCTGCGGCCGAAGTCGTTTCCGTTCCCAAAACACGGGCCTTTACCCCTCCCGGCGTTCAAAGTTCAATGGGCGCTTTCACTACAGCAGGACAGGCGGATGAAGCCGTTCCTACAACAAGAGCGTTTACCCCGCCCGGATACGTAGCTTCGGCAAACGACTACAACCGCGCCAGTACAGCAAATACACCAAGCAGTGCAGCTTTGGGCGATTACACTAGGGCAGTTAATCCCGCAATGCAAGCGGACAGAATGGCGGCAGCCGCAAGCCCCAGTGCCCGTAAAACGGACGCATTGGCCGTTACATCTCGCGCTAATCAAGCCGCGTACCTTGCACAACAGCGTGCAGAGCAAGCTCGGTTGGATACACTGCGTGCCTCCGGCGGACGGCGTGCCAAAGGGGGTGTAGTCAAGATGGCATCCGGCGGTCTGGCGTCTTCCAAAATGTCCAAGCCCAGCGGTGCAAGTCGCGGTGACGGCATTGCGCAGCGCGGCAGAACTCGGGGTAAATACCTGTGATGTCCTCTCGCGGCATGGGAGCCGTTAACCCAGCCAAGATGCCCGGCGCGAAGAAGAAAGCGCGTCGGGATGACACCGACTTCACGCAGTACGCGGAAGGCGGCAAGGTCAATGCTGCGGGAAACTACACCAAGCCGAGTCTGCGTAAACGCATCCTGTCCCAAGTCAAGGCTGCGGCCACACAGGGCACAGGTGCAGGCCAATGGTCAGCACGTAAAGCGCAGCTTGTAGCCAAGAAGTACAAGGCTGCGGGCGGAGGGTACAAGGATTGAAAGCACCGCAACAATCCCTGAAAGATTGGGGCGACCAGAAGTGGCGTACCAAGTCGGGAAAGCCGTCGTCAAAAACAGGTGAGCGATACCTCCCTGAAGCTGCCATCAAGTCCTTGTCCCCATCCGAGTACGCTGCAACTACCAAAGCCAAACGGGCAGGTAAAGCAGCAGGCAAACAGTTTGTAGCCCAGCCAAAAAGCATCGCAAAGAAAACAGCAGGTTTTAGATAATGGCAACTTCAGGAAGCGCTACGTTCAACCTTGACTTGACGGAAATCGTTGAGGAGGCGTATGAGCGCACGGGTTCTGAGTTGCGCACCGGCTACGACCTAAAGACAGCGCGGCGTTCGTTGAACTTGCTGTTTGCTGATTGGGCAAATCGCGGTGTAAACATGTGGACGTTTGAGCAAGGCTCTATCACTTTGGTTCCCGGCGTTCCTACGTACCCCGTGCCGCTTGATACCGTTGACCTCTTGGAACATGTCATTCGTACAGGGGAAGGCAGCGTGGCAACGCAAGCAGACCTGACTATCACGCGCATCAGCGTTTCGACCTACGCCACCATCCCCAACAAGTTGCAGCAAGCCCGGCCCATTCAGTTGTGGTTCCAGCGGTTGGACGGCTCCACCACGGCGGCAATCACTACGCTGAGTGCCAGCATCACCTCGACTGACACAACCCTTACAGTGACCTCCGCAGCCAACTTGGCTTCTGCGGGATTCATTTTGATTGGCACAGAGACCATCTACTACGGATACGTCACAGGGAATACCCTATACAACTGCGTGCGTGCGCAGAACGGAACTACCGCAGCAGTCCATGTTGCCGGGGATTCGGTCTACACACAGAACCTTCCCTGCGTGACCGTGTGGCCTACACCGGACAACTCCCAGACCTACACCCTTGTGTACTGGCGCATGCGCCGTATTGACGATGCTGGCGGCGGTGTGAACACGATGGACGTACCTTTTCGCTTCTTGAACTGTTTGGTGGCGGGGCTGGCCTACTATTTGGCACTCAAGGTTCCCAACGCAATGGTGCGGCTGGACGTGCTTAAAGCCCAATACGACGAAGCATGGGAGCTGGCCTCCTCCGAAGACCGTGAAACAGCAGCGCTGCGGTTTGTGCCGCGTCAGACGTACATCTAATGGCAAACAGATTCGCATCCGGCAAGAAAGCGATTGCTATCTGCGACAGATGCGGACAGCAGTTCAAGCTCGTTGAGCTGAAACGCGAAATCATCAAGACCAAGACATACAACCTGTTGGTCTGCAAAAGCTGCTGGGACCCTGACCAACCCCAGTTGCAGCTTGGTATGTATCCAGTCGATGACCCTCAAGCCCTACGCAATCCACGTAGAGATACCACGTATTACACCGCAGGGCCTATGCCTGACGGCTACAATAGTGGCGGTAGTAGAGATATTCAGTGGGGCTGGAATCCGGTTGGCGGAGCAGGCAGTACAGACATAGGTTTGACCCCCAATTACTTGGTCGGAACCACAAGTGTTGGCACAGTAACAGTAACGGTTTCATAGGAGTCCATGATGGATACAAAGACAGTTAAACGCATTGCCGACACCGAGGCCAAGAAGATGGTCAAGGGTCACGAGTCGCGTATGCATGCCAAGGGCATGAAAAAAGGCGGTCCAACCTCCGAAGACCGGATGCGCGTTGGTCGCAACCTGTCCCGTGCAGCCAACCAGAAAACGGGGTGAATCATGGCCACCATCAACAACAAACCTGCTTCCGCCTACGCCAAGCCTCACACCATGTCTGGAAAGACGGTGAGCGTTGAGCCCAACCCCGGGAAAGAGCCCAACCGCAGCAAGCTCGACACGTCTGACATCAGCGTTGGTCAATACAGCAAGTCTGCTGGTGACGAACAGGTCAAGACAACTGGTATCAAAATGCGCGGTACTGGCGCAGCTACCAAAGGAACAATGTCAAGGGGTCCGATGGCCTAAATATGATGCGTTACGGCTCAATCTACGTTGCAACTAACAAGCATACTGGTGAGCAGTATGTTGGGCAGACGCGTCAGCCCGTGCAAAAAAGATGGGCTGCGCATTGGAGAACAGCTATTTGCAGTACAGCTAGGAAAGCAAGGTTCCAAAATGCCTTGCTAGAGTTTGGCTGTGATGCATTTGGGGTTGAGGAAGTGTTTGTTGCCTTTGATGCGGAAGCATTGAACCGCGCAGAAATTGCAGTGATTGCAGAGCTACAACCAAGTTACAACGCCTCCAAGGGAGGCATGGGGCTGCGGCCCTTTGAGGTAACAGAAGCCACAAGGCGCAAGCGGTCAGATGCGGCAAAAGCAAGATGGGAAAACCCTGAGTGGCGGGCAAAAACGGTACAGAGTATTCAGCGTGCTGCCCAAACGCCGGAAGCTACGGCACGGGGTAAAAAAGTATCTTCTATTGGCATTGCTGCCCGTTGGGCAGACCATGTTAAAAAACAAACACCGATACCAAAAATAAAAACGTGTAAGCAAAAACGTGACCCCGCAATTGGGCGCATGTTAGCGGCGCAAGCAAAGTGGAAACCGGTATACTGCCCAGAACTTCAATGTTCTTTCCGGTCACAGAAAGCAGCGGCTGAATTTTTTGGTGTTCTACGCACGAGTGTTTGTAACGCAGTTAAGCAGAAAGGCAAAGTAGCTGGCAAGTTTACTTTGGAAATGGTGGCTTAAATCGACTACAGTGCCTTGGTCTCATCAATTCAGACCTATACAGAAAACAACTTCCCGACGATTACGCTCGCGGATGGTTCTACGGTCTCGTCTACATCTCAGATTAACCGCTTCATTGAGCAAGCGGAGCAGCGCATCTACAACTCGGTGCAGTTCCCCTCGTTGCGTAAGAACGTGACGGGGACAATCACATCTGGCAATAAGTACTTGTCTTGCCCGGATGACTTTCTGTCTTCATTCTCTTTGGCTATCTACTCCGGTTCTAGCCCGTACACATTCCTGCTCAACAAGGATGTGAACTTCATGCGCGAGGCATACCCAACGCCGACCGATACGGGAACACCAAAGTACTACGCCTTGTTTGGCCCGACGGTCTCAGGCTCAACCATCAGCAACGAGCTGTCGTTCATCCTTGGCCCTACGCCGGATGCAACCTACTCCGCTGAACTGCACTACTACTATTACCCTGAGTCCATTGTGACTGCATCTACAACTTGGCTGGGTGACAACTTTGACACCGTACTGCTGTACGGCTCACTGGTAGAGGCATACACCTTTATGAAGGGTGAGGCCGACATGATTGCGTTGTACGACGGCAAGTACAAGGAAGCCCTTGGACTGGCTAAACGTCTGGGTGATGGTCTGGAGCGCAGCGATGCCTACCGTAGTGGGCAGTATCGTCAAGCGCCTTTGCCGCAGAATAGCGGGGTTGCATGAGCATCGTTCAAACCCAGACCACCAGCTTCAAGAAGGAGCTGTATCAGGCCGTCCACAATCTGTCCACGGACACCATCAAGCTTGCGCTATACACAGGCAATGCTGATTTAAACGCGGACACGACTGTATATACAACTACCGGTGAGGTTGTAGCGTCTGGCTACACGGCTGGCGGGAATACCCTGACTGGAGTGGCTATCAGTTCTTCTGGGTACACGGCGTATGTGAACTGGGCAAACACGTCATGGACGGCAGCAATCACGGCCCGTTGTGCTCTGATGTACAACGCCTCACAAGGCAACAAATCCATTGCAGTGATTGACTTCGGGGCAGACAAAACCTCGACCACTACCTTTACAATCACCATGCCTGCCAACACTTCCACCACCGCACTTATCAGGAGTTCAAATTGATTGTCACTACAACCAAAGGCGAGATGGATGATTCCTTGCTTGAGCGACGTTCTGGTGAGGTGGACAACGAGAATGAGTTCACTACGTGGACTGAGTACTGGCTGGATGGCGAATTGGTTCACCGGTCTGCGCATGTAACGCTGAAGAAAATGCCCGGATATGCGGGCGCGGAAACAGCTTCTTTTTAAGGACTAATCATGGCTAATACCCAATCAATGTGCACCTCCTTCATGGGGGAGTTGCTGACCGCCACGCATAACTTCGGCACGGCTCCTACCCGTGGGACTACTGCCGCCGACACGTTTAAAGCGGCTCTGTATCTTGCTTCGGCTACCATCAATGCAGCTACCACAGCATATTCGTCTACTGGTGAAGTGACCGGTACAAACTACACGGCTGGTGGCGTGACGGTGACCAACGCTACCGCGCCTACAGCAACCAACAGTTCATCGACTGCTGGCGTGGCTTATTGGACTCCCTCTGCATCGTTTGTCTATACCAACGTCACGCTCACTACAGCGTTTGATACGGTGCTGCTGTACAACTCGACGCAGAGCAACAAGGCAGTTAGTGTGCATACCTTCGGTTCTCAGACCATCACGGCTGGAACCTTCACGCTGACTATGCCGTCCAATACCACGACTACCGCGTTGCTGCGCCTGTCCACTACCTAAAGTGAGGTAGGGCATGTTCGGGTTTGCGCCACTATCTGGCGCACCGTTCAGTGCAACGGGCGCGTCCGAACCAAACCCGGGCACATGGGGCTACGCCACTTGGGGCTATAACGCTTGGGGCGGGACTATCGTCCTTACCAGCGCGTCTGGTACAGGTAATGTCGGTTCTGTATCTTTTAATATAGGGTTTGTACCTACCGGCGTTTCTGCAACAGGCAATGTTGGGTCGGTAGCCCAAGGGGTATCCGTCGCTCTTACGGGCGTAGCTTCTACTGGCGGCTCCGGCACGCTTTCTCCAAATACATCCGTAGCGCTAAACAACGGCGGCTGGGGCATCCCTGCTTGGGGGTACGCAACTTGGGGCGGGGCGTTCCTTGACGATGCGTCCGGCAATGTCGGCTCCCTAGTTCCAAGCAACTCTGATGCAGAAACAGGTGATGTAGCCACAGGTAACGTAGGAACCGTTGGGCTGTCGGTAAGCGTTGCGCTGACTGGAGTTTCAGCCGCTGGCGATGTAGGCAGCGTAGCTTTTGGCATAGCTTTCCCACTTACCGGCGATGCCGCCACAGGCGATATAGGGTCAGTAAGCGTTGTTAACTCAGCGGCATTGACAGGTGTAGCCGCAAGCGGTTTTGTGGGAACAGTTTCTCGGGGTGAAACTCAGCTTGCTCTGACAGGTAATGAGGCAAGCGGGGCAGTTGGTTCTGTGGTGGTCTCCAATGCCGAGGATGTAACAGGGGATGCGGCTGTCGGGGATGTTGGCGCAGTCGCTGCCTCTATCAGCATTGCCCTGACTGGTGTTGCAGGCTCGGGCCTGACTGGGGCGCTGACACCAAGTTCTTCAGCAGCGGAAACTGGGGATGTCGCCACCGGTAATGTAGGAACCGTCAGTGTTGCGCTGAATGTATCTCTGACTGGCGTAGCTGCAAGCGGACTGGTGGGGGATGTTTCTCGCGGAGAGACCCAGATTGCCTTGACTGGGGTTGTGGCAAGCGGCGTGGTAAACACGTTTGGTGTAGCCAAACAACTGACCTTGACTGGTGTAGAGGCTGTTGGTGAAGTTGGATATTTATCTATCCCATTCACTGGGGTGGAGGCTGTTGGTAGCACCGGCACAGTTACGATTTCCTACAGCTTTGACCTGACGGGCGCGGCTGCGGCTGCAATTGCTGGTTCAGTTGGACTTGGGAATAGGTCGATTGCATTGACCGGCGTAGCAGCAAGTGGCACAGTCGGAGATGTAATTGCGGTATATTGGAAACCAATAGATGACAGCCAGACAGCAAACTGGCAGAATATCAACGACGCTCAGACTGTGGCATGGACAGTAATAGCCAATGCGCAGGCATCAAGCTGGGCGGCGGTTACCACTGGGCAAACACCTAGCTGGGGTACAATTGGAACGAACCAGACACCGGGCTGGGTGCTGGTAGATAACGCTACTTAGGAATGTAGATGGCGCTTGTTTTAGCCGACCGGGTTCAAGAGACTACCACTACCACAGGCACAGGTACGGTAACGCTTTTGGGCGCGGTTCAAGGCTTCCAGTCATTCTCCGCAGTGGGCAACGCCAACACCACCTACTACACAATTGCAGGACAAGGCACATCCGAGTGGGAAGTTGGGCTGGGTACATACACCTCGTCGGGAACCACTCTCAGCCGCACTACAGTCTTAGGCTCCAGCAACTCCGGCAGCTTGGTTAACTTCTCTGCGGGGACGAAGAATGTCTTTGTAACCTACCCAGCAAGCCAAGCAACGCTGCTTGATGCAACCCAGACGCTGACGAACAAGACGATTCAAGGTGGGACGATTGCATCAGGCACTGCTGTAACCCTGACAAACCAAACTAGTATAGAGTACACAAGCCTGCCAAGCTATGTGAAGCGCATAACCGTTATGTTAAATGGTGTTTCAACAACTGGAACAGATGCACCAATTTTTCAACTTGGATACGGAGCTACCCCAACTTGGGTAACTTCTGGGTATTCTGGCGGCTCTCAAAGTCTTTCAACTGTTCCAACATCTAGTAGTAATCAACCGGGAACCGGGTTTGTGCTACAAAGTTTGAATGCAACAAATGCGCTTGTAGGTGTAATGACGATTACGCTTTTTGACGCATCAACAAATACATGGGTTGCTTCATATAACGGCTATAACAATACAACAAATTCTTCTTGGTCGAGTGGGGCTATTGCCTTATCGGGGACTATGACTGCCGTGAGGTTGACCCGCGTTGGTACAGTTACTTTTGACGCTGGTAAAGTAAATATCCTGTACGAGTAAGCTATGACTACACCTACACGAATTGAAGTTAACGTCCAGACCGGCGAGGTCAAGGAAATTGAACTAGAAGGCGAAGAACTCGCTGCGTACGAAGCCGCATTAGCCGCTCAGGCTGAAGGAAACACACAATGACTACTGCATATACCTCCCTCTTGGGCCTTGCCTTACCGGTAACGGGCGAACTGTCCGGTACATGGGGCGACACGGTTAACAACGCCATCACCTCGTTGCTGGACTCCGCTGTAGCGGGCACGACCACACTCAGTACCGACGCTGACGTAACACTGACAACGACTACTGGAGCCGCCAACACTGCCCGCGAAGCAATTCTGCTGTGGACGGCAGGAGGCACAGTAACCCGCAACATCACAGCCCCGGCGCAATCCAAGGTCTACATTGTCATCAACGCAAGCTCCAGCACCCAGAGCATTGTGCTGCGCGGCGCAGGGCCTACAACTGGAGTAACTATCCTAAAAGGTGAAGTGGCAGTTTGTGTTTGGAACGGCTCTGATTTTGCAAAAGCATCTTCGGTGGGTGCATCAGGAATAGTCGGCCCCGCCAACGGCGGTACAGGCATAGCGAACAACGCCGCAAGCACTGTGACCATTTCAGGTAACTTTGGCACGACGCTAACGGTTAGCGGAACAACTGCGGTAACTTTGCCTACAACGGGCACTTTGGCTACGCTTGCTGGCAGTGAGACCTTCACCAACAAGACACTGACCAACCCAACGGTCACCAACTACGTAGAAACCCTGCAAGCAGTGGGAACAGTTGGCGCATCTAGTACCTTGTCATTGGCAACAGGCACTGTGTTGACCGCAACATTGACAGCATCCACGCCCTGCACATTTACCATGCCTACAGCGGTGGCTGGCAAATCATTCATCTTGATTCTGACGCAAGCATCGTCCGGCATGACCACAGCAACATTTACCGGCGTGAAGTGGCCTGCTGGCACTGCGCCAACCATTACGGCAACCGCATCGGCTGTGGACATCATCAGCTTTGTGGCTAATGGCTCTGTTTGGTACGGCAACTACGCACAGGCGTTTGCATAATGTTTGCGTCTAAAAACTTGTTATTTTCTGCTGTTAAAGGCAAGGTAGTCAACTATCTTGTTGTAGCTGGTGGAGGCGGTGGTGGAAAGTTTGGCGGCGGTGGTGGTGCGGGTGGTTTTCGCACAGGAATTTTGCCTTTTATAACTGGCAATACCTACACCGTGACTGTTGGCGCTGGAGGCGCTGGTGCAACATCTAGGGGCGCAAACGGAACAAATGGTTCCGATTCTGTTTTTTCATCCATTACGTCTACAGGCGGTGGTGGTGGTAACTCTGCGTTGGTTACGGGCGCAAATACTGGCGGTTCTGGTGGTGGTATTGGAAACAATAACGGCGTTACTGCAAGTGGCGCTGCTGGCAATACACCATCAACATCACCATCTCAAGGCAACAACGGCGGCGCAAATAGTTCAGACCAAAACCAATGCGGTGGCGGTGGAGGTGCTGGTGCAGTTGGAGGAGATGGAAATCTTGCTGGCAGTTCTGGCGGCAATGGTGGCGCTGGTACTGCATCTTCAATTTCAGGTTCATCAGTAACTTACGCTGGTGGCGGCGGTGGTGCAAGTGCCACAATTGCGGGTACTGGTGGTGCAGGCGGCGGTGGCGCTGGAGCTATTGCGACCAATAATGGAACTGCTGGCACTACCAATACTGGCGGCGGCGGTGGCGGCTCAAGAGATGCAGCAGGCGGCGGTGGAAACGGCGGCGCTGGCGGCTCTGGCATTGTTATTATTCAATATCCAAACATATATGCAGCTGCATCATCTACAACTGGTTCACCGACAATTACAGTCTCTGGCGGTTACCGAATCTACCAATGGACTGGTTCTGGAAGTATCACATTCTGATGGCACACTTTGCAAAAATTGAAAACGGCATCGTCACGCAAGTGATTGTGGTCGGCAATGAGGACACATCTGACGCGCACGGTACAGAAAAAGAGTACATCGGTGCGGCTTTCTGTGAGCGCCTGTTTGGTGGTGATTGGAAACAGACCAGCTACAACGGGCGCATTCGTAAGAATTACGCTGGCATCGGTTACACCTACGACGAAGGCCGCGATGCCTTTATCCCGCCCCAGCCATATCCATCGTGGACGCTGAACGAGGACACCTGCCTGTGGGATGCGCCGACCCCAATGCCGACCGAAGGTCTGTACACATGGGATGAAACCACCACTTCTTGGGTAGCGGTGTAATGTGATTGACCAGCTTGCTTCCGCTGACAGCCCGTGGCCCAATACCGAGACCAAAACGGTATTGGTCTGCCGCATTCCTAAGAAGGATGACAAGCCAAGCACAAACGAGTTTGTAGACAAAGATGGACGCATCTGCCGCTGGGTGGTAGTGAACAGAAAATGATTGCCTTGACCCAAAGCTACGTTCAATCTTTGTTTGATTACAACAAAGAAACCGGTGATTTTTTATGGAAAATTGCCCGTGGTAGAAATGTAAAAGTAGGTCAAAAAGCTGGTTGCTTAAACAAAAATGGGTACATGAGTGTCAAGATTGACGGCAGTAGTTACTTGGTGCATAGGTTAATTTGGTTATATGAGACAGGAGCAATGCCTGAAAAATATATAGACCATAAAAACAGGATAAGAAGCGACAACCGTTTATGTAATTTGAGAGAAGCAAGCTTTTCAGACAATTGCCAAAATATTAATTTGCCAAAACATAATACTAGTGGACACATGGGTGTTTCTTGGTACGCTAGAGACAATAAATGGAATGTTTATATAAAAATTAACGGAAAAAATAAATGGCTTGGCAGGTATTCACTGCTTGATGAAGCAATCAACGCAAGAAAACTAGGCGAAGACAAGTACTACAATTTACCCAAGCAAGAAACTGCATCATGCTAGACCCTTTAACCGCTTTTGCAGCCGCTCAGGCAGCGGTAAAAGGAATCCAAGCAGCCATCAAGCTGGGTAAGGATGTTCAGGGGATTGCCTCTGACTTGAGTAAGTTCTTTGAAGCCAAGGACGTTGTTCAGCAAGCGGCGAACAACCCCAAGAAGTTTAAGAGCGACACAGCGCAGGCGCTGGAAACGGTGATGCAGGCCAAGCAGCTTGCCGAAGCCGAGACAGAACTCAAGAACATGCTTATCTGGTCGGGCAACGCGGATGTATGGGAAGGTGTGCTGCTGGAACGCAATAACATCATCCAGAAGCGCAAGAAGGCGGAGATGGACGCAGCGCTGGCTAAGGCCAAGAAGCGTCAACAGATAATGGAAGCCCTGAGTATGGTCTTCTGGATTGCAGTATTTTTGGCAGCTATCGGCCTGAGTTATTTTTTCACAACTCTATTTTTGGAGAGACGCGCATGATTCCAATCATCGGTGCATTGCTGGGTACGCTGGCTGAAAACGGGCTAGGGCTGCTGTCCAGCGCCATCCAAGCCAAGGGCAAGGAAGTGGTTGAGAACACGCTGGGCGTGAAAATCCCTGACAGCCCAACGCCGGAAGACGTAGCCAAGCTGCGTGAGTTGCAGTTCCAACATGAAGAGCGCCTGATTGAGTTGGGCATTGAGAAGGCCAAGATGGAGTTGGCTGAGATGGAATTGCTTGCCAAGGCCGCTCAAAACGATGCTGACAACGTAACAGACCGCTGGAAATCAGATATGTCTTCGGACTCTTGGCTATCCAAGAACATCCGACCAATGAGTTTGATTGCCATATTTGTCGGCTACTTCTTGTTTACCATGATGTCTGCATTTGGATACAGCCCACAAGAGAGTTTTGTAAGTCTCCTAGGGACGTGGGGTCAGATAGTGTTTTTGGCCTATTTTGGTGGTCGCACTGTCGAGAAACTGGCCGAGATACGGAGCAGTAAGTGATTTCCATCCCCGTCCTCTATATTTGCGTTGCAGCACACTGCGAGTTCTTGCAGCAGCTTTCCCACTACACCGACAGGCAACAGTGCATGGAAGCGGCGGAGAAAAAGAAGCAGGAGTACATCAAGCTGGGCGCAAAGGTGGACGCAACGTGCATTGATTTGATTGTTCAAAAAAGGGGTTTGTATGAGTCTTAGTCAAGAACAAGCAGCTTTCCTGCTGGATTTCTGCAAGCTGGTCCAGTACGCTACTGACCAAGGTTTTATGGTGACCGGCGGGGAACTTGCCCGTACACCGGAGCAGCAGGCCATCTACTTCAAGACAGGCCGGTCTAAGACCATGAACTCCATCCACCTGAAGCGGTGTGCCGCTGACCTCAACTTTTTCAAGGATGGCAAGATTGTCTGGGATAAAGTAGTCCTAGCCCCGCTCGGCGCATACTGGGAATCCCTGCACCCCAAGAACCGCTGGGGCGGCAACTTCAAGTCCTTGGTAGACTGCCCGCACTTTGAACGGAACGTGTAAACGCCGCCATGCCATTACAAAAAGTCATCCTCAAGCCCGGTGTAAACAGGGAGAACACCCGCTACACCAACGAGGGCGGTTGGTACGAGTCCGATAAGGTTCGGTTCCGCCAAGGCACGCCTGAGAAGATTGGTGGATGGCAGCGCATTTCAGCTAACACGTTCAGCGGCCTGTGCCGTTCTCTGTGGAATTGGATTACGCTGGGTTCGTTGAACCTGCTGGGCGTCGGTACTAACCTCAAGTTCTACATTGAGCGCGGCGGTGCTTACTACGACATCACCCCAATCCGTACTACCAACACGCTGACCAACCCGTTCACCACCAATACGGCTACCAACACAGGTACAACTACTACGGTTTTGGTGACCGATGCTAACGGTGGGTTTATCAACAACGACTACGTTACCTTTGACGTAAGCGGCGCGGCCTCAGTCACGTTCAATGGCATCACCATCACCACCAATACGCAGTACCAGATTACGTACGTAAGCGCGACGACCTACACCATCACGGTCACGGGCACTGCATCAGCAAGTTCTGCTGGCGGTGGAACCATCTACGCTATCTACCAAATTAATACTGGCCCGTCTTATGCAGCGCCTTTGACTGGGTGGGGTGCAAGTACTTGGGGCTCCGGTTCTTGGGGTATTGGCACTGCGTCTACGGACGCTTTGCGCATCTGGAACCAAATTAACTGGGGCCAAAACCTTGTGTACGGCCCTCGTGGTGGTCCTATGTATTACTGGGACGCTACCAAGAACGTGAACGGCTCCATTGCAACGATGACCATTGCGTCTCCTTGTGTAGTTACAGCCAACGTCAACCTTGCAGATGGAACGCCAATCACCTTCTCCACTACGGGGTGGTTGCCAACTGGGTTGTTGCCGGGGGTTACGTACTACACCAAGTACCTGACTGCAAGCACGTTTAACCTAGCAGCTACATCTGGCGGCGCTTCTATCAACACGAGCGGTACGCAATCCGGTACGCAGACTATTAATTCCAACGGAATGCTGCTGTCCTCGCTGACCGGCGCAGATGGATACACCCCGCTGTACCAGAATACGTTCACTATCTCTGATGTCAGTCGGTTCTTGCTTGTGTTTGGTACGAACGACTATGGCAGCACTACGCTTGACCCGATGCTTATCCGGTGGTCTGACCAAGAGTCGTTGACCGTGTGGTATCCAGCGGTGACCAACCAAGCGGGTAGTGTGCGCCTGTCTCACGGTTCCAAGATTGTCACCACGTTGCAAAGCCGTCAGGAGATTGTGGTCTTCACCGACCAAGCGCTTTATTCGCTCCAGTACCTTGGACCTCCCTATGTATGGGGCACACAGTTGCTTGTGGATAACGTGTCTATTGCTGGCCCTAACGCAGCCGCTATTGCTTCCGGCGTTACCTACTGGATGGGTGTGGACAAGTTCTACAAATACGACGGACGGGTTCAAACCCTGCGTTGCGACCTGCGTCAGTACATCTACAACGACATCAACGCGCTTCAGTATGACCAAGTTTTTGCTGGAACAAATGAAGGTTTCAATGAGGTCTGGTGGTTCTATTGCTCACAAAACAGCAACACCATCGACAAGTACGTCAGCTACAACTACGCAGAAGATGTTTGGCAGTATGGCTCTATAGCCCGCACTGCTTGGCTGGATACCGGCTTGCGCAACTTCCCAATCGCTGCTACCTACAGCTACAACATCGTGAACCATGAGGATGGTGTGGATGACAATGAGACCGCAACCGCACTGCCAATAGAGGCATCTATCACTTCCGCGCAGTACGACATTGGGGATGGACACAACTTTGCGTTTGTGTACCGCATGATTCCTGACCTGACATTCCGTGGGTCTACTGAAGGAACCACTCCGCAAGTGACTATGTACCTACAGGGTTTAAACAACTCTGGCTCAGGAGTTACGCAGACTGGCAACGCCAATGTGGTCAACACAGGCTCTGCTCCATCGGTCATTAACGTAGACCAATTTACTGGGCAGGTCTATATCCGTATCCGTGGTCGCCAGATGCAAATGAAGATTACCTCCAACACGCTTGGTACGCAGTGGCAGCTTGGCGCTCCCCGTATAGATTTGCGTCCTGATGGCAGGAGATAAATGTTCCGTCCGTTTATATGTTGATACAATACAGGCTTTTAATAGGAGCATGTATGAAACTAATCGACCGGACAGGGCAAGTTTTTGGAAAGCTGACTGCTTTGGAGCAGGCGGGGCGTGATGCCTTGAAAAAAGTACTTTGGCGGTGTAAGTGTGAATGCGGCAATGAGACAATAGTGCCATCTGGAAGTTTGGCAACAGGCAATACAACCTCATGCGGGTGTGTTATTCCAAATTTTAAGCATGGCGGGTGGAAAAAAGCTTCTTACAACACATGGCGGGCAATGATTAGACGGTGTACGGTTCCAACAGATAAAGACTACCCTCGGTATGGCGGGAGGGGCGTGTCTGTCTGCCCGCAATGGCTAGAGTATGTAAACTTCGTTGCCGATATGGGTGAACCTGTTGGGGATGAAACGCTTGACCGTATTGACGCGTACGGAAACTATGAACCAACCAACTGCCGCTGGGCGGGTGTGCAGACCCAATGTAGAAACATTCGGGTAAGACCAGACAGCACCACGAAGGTGACAGGGGTATCAAAAACAAGTTCTGGTAGATTTATGGCGAAAATAACGGTAGGGGATAAGTCGCACTACTCCAGAGTGTTTCCTACGGTAGAAGAAGCTGCCGCTGCACGTAAAGAGCTTGAACGTCTGCACTGGGGGGCTGTGTAATGGCTACGGCTACTGCGGTAACAAACCTCCGGCCCCCACAACAGCCGCGCTTGCCTGCGGCTACAGTTGATTACGACATCAACTATCAAAATCAGTTAAACAATGTTTTACGGCTGTACTTCAACCAGCTAGATAACTCCCTTGCAGCACTGCTGAACAATACCGGCGGGGCGTATATACGTACACCATACGGCGCGTTCTCAGACTACAACAACCAGACCGCTACAGCCAATACGGCTACCTTGATGGGCATCACCACCACGGACTTCAGCAATCAGGTCAGCGTCAGTTCATCAAAAATCCGAGTACAGAACGCCGGTATCTACAACCTCCAGTTCAGTACGCAGTTCATCAATACCTCGGTACAGCTTCACGATGTATCCATATGGCTACGCCAAGGCAATGATGGGGGTTCTTCAGCCGACATTGTGGGCTCTACCGGACTTATATCTATCCCGAACAGTCATGGTGGGGTTGACGGGCATTCAATCAACGGCTGGAACTACTTCCTGTCTATGGCTGCGGATGACTATGTTCAGATTTATTGGTCAACCACCAACGCCGCCGTCAGCATCGCAACCTACGCAGCTTCCACAGGCCCAGTTCGCCCCTCAACTGCCTCTGTAGTAGCTACAATGTCATTCGTTTCCGCGCTTCCTATAGCCGCCGTCTAAGGACTTCTTATGAGCCTTCAACTTGTCGCCCAACACCTTGCCCAAAAGGGCCGTGGTCCCGACTCCACCCTCGTCCACATGTCCAACCGGGAAGTGGCGGGCTTGCAAGCACTTGCAAAGAAGCATGGCGGGGAACTCAGTGTAAACCCTGATACCGGCCTTCCCGAAGCAGGGTTCTTGGACAGCATCTTGCCGATGGTTGCAGGAGCAGGATTAACGTACATCAGCGGCGGGGCAATCGACCCCATGACGGCTGGCGGCATTATTGGCGGCATCACTGCGCTGGACTCTAAGGATTTGAGCAAAGGCCTTACAGCGGGTCTGGGTGCTTGGGGCGGCGCAGGTATGGTCGGCGGCTTGGCGGGGCTGGGTGCTGAAGCTGGGTATATGCCCGGCGCGGCGGGAGAAGCCGCAAGGCAAGCTGCAACACAAGAGGCTATTGCCAACGGAACATATCAGTCCCAAGTTGGAACAGGTTTGAGTAACTTTGCTGCACAGCCCATGAACTCGCTTTCCACCCTTGGTGGCGGCAGCGCTTTGAAAGGCAGTCTCCCCATCTTGGCTGGCTTGGCTCCCGCTGCGGCTGAAGCGTTTGATGAAGAAGACGAAGGCGACGGCGCACCAGCGCAACACAAGGGCTACATCCGCAAGTACGCGCTTGACCCCGTTACTGGGCAGTACAAGCAAGTGGGTGTCTATGAAGCTGGCGGCGACCCCAATGTGGACGTATCGTCCAAGGCCGGTACAGCAGGTGCGTTTGGTGGTGTGGGCCAGTCTGAGTATGAAGCCGCAAAAGGCATGGCTGATGGTGGCACGGCAACAGATTCCAGCCGCATTTATGACTACCTGATGGGGCGTGGGCCTAACCCCATGCAGTTCACGCACACCGCTGCACCAGCAGCCGCTGTGACCCCAGCGCCTACGCCTGCGCCCATCACGCCGACCACACCCATATTGGAAACGGTGTATGACCCATACGGAAATATTCAACGGGGCGGTAATGACAGCGCGGAAAAACGTGAGCAACATGAAAAAGATTGGAATGCTCCTCAAGATTATTTGAGCATTGACCGTTTTGACCCAGAAACTGGGTCTGTTGTAAAAGATGTACAGTCACAAGCAAGTCTTGCAGCATTGAGCCCCGCTGAAAGAGCGATGCATATGCAGGACGTTAGGTTACAAAGCCCAATCAGAACAGCCATAAGCGATGTAGTTACACAAGTTGGCATTATTCCAATAGGTGCAAAAATAATTGATTCTCTTATGCATCCGTTTGGCAAACCAACAAATTTAAATCCTCCACCTGTAGAAGATAAATTTGGTGTATTTAATCCAAACTACATGACAACCGATTTTGCTGCAAGAGATGCAATTGCCAGAGCAGATGCTATGGCTCAAGCTGTGCAAAATTCAAATGCCGCCGCAGATAGAACCTATGGGGGTGCTGCAAATAATAACGGGCCTATTGGACGCGACGCTGTATCTGGAGATGCTGGTGGGGGTGGCTACGGGGCTGTAGATGCAGGATATCGTGGTGGCAGCGAGGCAGCTACTGGAGGTCTTTCCACGCCCTATGGGTTCCAACATATGGCCCACGGCGGCATAGCCAACCTGAACCAGTACAACCTCGGCTCCTACTCAGATGGCGGGCGCTTGCTCAAGGGGCCGGGAAATGGAACCAGTGATGATATTCCCGCTACGATAGGTCATAACCAACCAGCAAGACTTGCAGATGGTGAGTTTGTAATTCCAGCAAGAATTGTTTCTGAAATTGGTAACGGCTCTACAGATGCAGGCGCTCGTGAGTTGTATAAGATGATGGACAGGATACAACAAGGTCGGGCAAAAACAGTAGGTAAAGATAAGGTTGCATTTGATGCAAAAGCAAGAAATCACCTCCCTGCCTAAATCTTTGGCTGAAGCCCGCGCCGTGGGTAATAACCTATACTATACCGGCGTTGAGTGTAAACAAGGACATTTAACATATAGATATGTTAAAGATAGAGTTTGCTCGGCTTGCCTTAAAGCAAAAGTAAAAAAAGCATCTACTCAAGGTGGTGGGAATGCAAGACGTTGGGCTAACAAAACTCCTGAACAGTTAGTTTTAATTTATGCAAAACGTAAAAAATATTATGTGGAAACAACAGAAACACGCCGTAAAGAAAAAAGACGTTCAGTAAACAAACTAAAGCAAACAAGTGATTGGATAGAAAAGCATCGCGCAGCAGGGAAACAGTGGAAGCAAAAAAACCCCGGCAAGGTTCGTGCAAACACCATCAAACGCCGTTTGGCAAAGATGCACCGCACTCCAGCATGGTTGTCCCCTGATGACCATTGGATGGTTGAACAGGCATATGAAATAGCAGCTTTACGCACTACAATGTTTGGGTTCTCTTGGCATGTAGACCACATCCTTCCTTTACAGGGGGAATTGGTGTCTGGGCTTCACGTACCAACTAACTTACAAGTTATACCCGGAGTTGACAATGTGCGCAAAGCAAACAAGTACCTTCCCGCATAGGAGCTGACATGGCAGACCAAACAATACAGTACCAAACAGGCTTTGCGCCGGTAATCGCTCCCTACGCAGAGGGGCTCCTTGGAGCCGCCCAAGCGGCTTCTTCCACGCCATACCAAAGCTACCAAGACTGGGCCAAGAAGTACGGCCTGAGCGGTGAACAGGTAGCGCAGTTCAATCCGCTGCAACAGCAGTCTTTCCAGCAAGCCGAAGGGCTTGGCGGGGCAGGAAGCAATTACGCTCAGAACGCCTTGCAAGGAATCCAAGCACTGTCCGGTCAGCGGTTTGGGCAGGAGCAAGCCCAGCAGTACATGTCGCCCTACATTCAGAGCGTCATTGAACAGCAGCAGCGGGATGCAGAGCGTCAATCTCAAGTGGCTGGAACCCAGCAGCAAGCACAGGCAACCCAAGCAGGGGCATTTGGCGGCGGTCGAGATGCCATCATGCGGGCGGAACGTGAACGTAACCTTGCGCTGCAAAAGGGCGACATCACAGCGACCGGCATGCAGAACGCATTCAACGCCGCCCAGCAGCAATTCAACGCAGACCAAGCCAAAGGACTCCAAGGGTATTCCCTACTGGGCCAGCAGGGCCAAGCCGGTCTTGCACTTCAAAGTCAACTGGGCGGTCAGCAACAGCAGCAAGCCCAAAACCTTATCAATGTGGGCCAGCAGAACTACGCTGCGGAACAGAACTACCCGTTTAAGAACCTTGGCTTCATGTCGGACATCATCCGTGGTGCGCCTTTGACCCAGACTGGGTCCAGCGTGTACCAAGCAGCCCCGTCGATGCTCAATCAAGTGGCAGGTCTGGGCATGGCAGGCGCGGGCGCGTTGGGCGCGTACAACCAGTACACTAAGAACAACCCTACTCCGACCGGAGCCCGTGGCGGTCAAGTCACCAAGAAACCCCACGGTGGTCTGCCTGCGCTTCTCATCAACAGTATGGGATAAGGAACAGTCATGATTGGAACTCGCCCCTTGACTCCTAATTCCGCCGGTATCACCGGCCCGATGAACATCAACGCGGTCATTGCCCACCTTGTGGAGATGACGCCACCCCAGCGCAAGCAGTTTGCCCAGATGCACATGGACGACCCCATGATGCTGTCCGCTGCCAAGTACGTTGACACCCAGATTGCCAAGCAAGCGCAGTCTTTGGCGGCGCAAGCTACTGGTGCTGCCCCTCCCCCAGTGAACCAACAAGTTGTGGCGCAGATGTCCCCGCAACCCCCAGTTCGCCAAACCGCGCCCCAACCGCAGGCTGCTCCGCAAGACGAAAGTCAGCCCATGCCCGAGGACACCGGCATCGCCCAGCTCCCCGCGCAGAACATGCCCGGCCAGTACGCCGCTGGCGGGATAGTTGCGTTTGCAAAAGGCGGGGTTAGTGATGCGCTTGCAGTTATTGACCAGAATATGCCCGACCCCCGCGTCAGCTTGGAGGGTTTTAACCGCTTTAACGGTTCAATGACGGATTACTTGAATGCGCGGCAAAAAGCAATAAGCGCTGTTAAATCCAATTTTGAACAGCCCAACCCAGAAGTTTTGAAAGCGTACGAATCTGTATACGGAAGAAGGCCCGCAGGTGCAGCGCCCGAGGCTCCGGCAAAACCTGCGGCTATTGCGCCCGCAGTAGTTCCGGTTGTTCCAAGAGTTGAAAAAGCTCCCAGCGCTCCCCCAGAAAAAGTAGAAGCAGCCCCCAAAGAGAAAAAGGGGATTGAACAACTGCGTGCGGACAAAATTTCCACATCCAATATCCCCGCAGTGGCCCCCACCGTCCAAGCCAGCTCGGCTCCGGCTGCATCAGGGCTAGACTACAACGCTGCGTTCAGTTCCGCGCTCAAAGCGGAAGGCAACCCACGGGATAACCTGCCGCCGGAAATTAACGAGATTGCCGACCTGACTAAAGCACAAGGCGAAAAGGAAGCGGCTGCGGCAGAGAAGCGCGGCGCGGGCTTAAAGGCATTGGTAGACGCACGCAACGAACGGTTGGCTGGACGTGAGGCACGCGTTGCTCAAGAAGAAAACATGAACCCGTTCATGTCGCTGTTGACTGCTGGGCTGTCCACAATGCAGTCCAAAGGCAAGGGCCTTGCAGGTATTGCTGAAGGTTCTCAAGCAGGTGTTGCCCAATACATGGCCGAGGCCAAGTACACCACGGCACAACGCCAGAAGCTGGAAGACGCCCGCGATGCGTTGGAAGACTTGAAGTTCAACCAAGAGAACATGACGGAAAAAGAACGTCTTGCTGCGCAGAACACCATTGCGCAGGGCGCAATTACCGCCAAGAAAGCCACTGTCGAACACATTGCGCATAAAGAAGACATCAACCTCAAAACTGCTGGGCACAAGTTTGATGCAATGGTTCAGCGTGATATTGAAACTCAGCGTGAAGGCAGTGCTGAACGACTTGAAGGACAGCGCCAACAGTTCCAACTGGGACTCAACGCTCAACAACAGGCGCACCAAGAACGCTTGGCAATAGCGCAAATGAACAATGCGCTCAAGGCAGCAGGCATCAGCGCAAGCGCCCCACTGGCAACAAAACTGGAATTCTTGAAAAAGATTGGTGCAGCCCCGGAAGACAGCGCTTTGTACAAAGGGTACATGCTTACCGAGCAAGCGGATAAAGAACCCCGCATGTACGCCGAATATCAAAAACTGGCGACTGACGATATGAAAGGCCCTGCTTTTGTGCAACGCTTCCCAACCTTTGAGGCGTTCAAAGCAGGCATGTCCAGCACAGGCGGTGGGGGTACAATCAACAAAGCCGGTTGGGGGCAAGCCGTTAAAAATTGACCCGTACTCATCACTGTTAGAAAATTATGCCTACTTACCGCATCTCAGCACCGGATGGAAACACATACAGTATTGAGGGGCCGGAAGGGGCATCTCAAGATGACGTAATACGGCAAGTTCTAGCGCAGCACCCGGAAGCGGGCACACCAATCAAACCCCGCAAAGGCATTCTTGCCGATGTAATGGGGGGCGCTGAAAACCTGCTCAACATCGGCAAGACCGGTATAGCAGCATTGACCGGCAACACCAATGCCGCAGCCCAAGCAGGTATTGAACGGGAAAAGAATCTCCAACAGAAATACGAGTCCGGTTTCCAACCCGAAAAAATCACAAGCGAGTTTGATAAGGGTAACTACCTATCCGCCGCTGGCGAAGCGCTAAAACAAGTTCCATCCGCAGTCGCAGGGCTTGCACCATCTGTTGGGCAAGAGTTTGGGCTAGCTGCCGCAGGCAGGCTTGGCGGCGGGGCGTTGGGTTCTGTCTTTGGCCCTGCGGGAACGGCAGTTGGCGCAACAGTTGGGCAGTACGCTGTACCTCTTGTCGTAAATGCAATCCAAGCACTGGGAAGCCAAGCGCAAGAAAAAGCAAAAGACCAAATCAGTAAAGGTGAAAAAGTTGACGTTGATGCGTTGGAGCTGGCTCCATACGCGTCTGCAAACGCAGCCCTCAACTTGGTCGGTACACGCATCGCACTACCAAGTGCGTTCAAGAAAGCCATTGGCCAAAAAGTTGCCGCAGAAGCGGATGATGTAGCGCGGTTGGCGTTGATGGAAAAAGCTACAAAAGTAGCAGGACGCGGCAACATTGAGACCATTGCTCGGGGTGCAGTAGGTTTTACTGCTGGAGAACTACCCACTGAAATCTTGCAAGACGTAGTAGACCGGGCTGCGATTGGCAAACCGCTTGCCGATGATGAAGCTTTACAGCAGTACCGCGTTACGGCGTTGAATATGGTGCTGGGTTTCCCTATTGGTGGCGTTACCGGTTTACAAGAACGCGGCGGGGCACGCGCACAGGTCAGTCTTCAAGAACAAAGAGACCGACAAGCCCAAGCCGCAGCCGATGCGCAGGCTAAAGCCAAAACCGAAGCCGAGAAAGTTGCCTACCGCCAGACCCCAGAGTACGCCAAAGAAGCTGAGCAAGCGTACAACGATGCTGAAAAAGTGAAGGCCGACCTGCAAGCGCAGATTCAAAAAGCCACAAAAACGCAGCCGCTCACTGAAGCGCAGAAACAAGACAACGCAGCAATCAACGCTCAGCTGCGAGAGCATGCCCCCATTTTGAAAGCGGCAGCGTCGGAGTACCGGCGTGTTCGTTCTGTTTTGGAAACAGCTAAGGAACAAGAGCGCGTTGCAGCAATGACTCCCGAGGACTACATGCTGGAGCAGATGCAGAAACGCACAGGCGAAGGCATCCAAGTCAGCGGTCGTAAGGGCGCTGCGCGTTCGTTGTACCAAACCGAGGCCGCACCCGCCACCAAAGCTGACACTACGCTTACAGACTACGCGGCCCAGCAGATTGGCGCTGCCCGTAGCGCGGGTGATATGGACTTGGGCAGCTACGCCGATTATTTGATGCAAGACCCCAAGCTGGCACAGCAGTTGGTTGAAAACCGGGTCAAGATACCGCCCATCCAAGAAGGCAATACAGCCTTTACGCTGTCGACGGTGGACAACAACAACTTGCTATCCGGGTTGAAGCTACGCCTTGCTGAAAAAGAAAAGCAAGCCAAAAAAGCCACGGCGCAGGAACTGGCTACGCGTCAAGCCGATTTGCAAACCCAGCAACAAGTTGCGCCAGTAGATGAACGCATGGCGGGGTTCACCGAAGGTATGGATGCGCTTGAAAACTTGCGCCGTACTGGAGAGACCGACTTCAGCTACCTTGACCCCATGTTTGAAAAGGCGTTGGGTGGGGGGCAGCCTGTTGTAAAAGTCAATGAAGCAATTCTTCCATCTGACAAAGCATCCGAGGACATCGGCAAGCTGGATAAACTGCTGGCAGAAAAAGAAAAAGCAGACCAAGACTACGTTACGGCTAAGCGGTCAAATGAACAGGCCGCAGCATCGGCGGCGTTTGGGCGCGGGAACCTTGCGCTTGACCAAGTAAATGCCTTGGCCAAAGATGGCCCGGTGCACGTCCAAGAAACCATTGCAGCCCGTCGCGCACAACAAGACGCCCTTACCCGCATTGAAGACGAATTGGACAAGATTCGCACCGGCAACTTCTTGGGTAAAGAAAAAGGCGAAACCGCGTCGGGGACAATACAAACCGCCGTGGCCCGTGCCGAACGCGCCCGTGCCGACTACATCAGCGCCGCGCTACAAGAAGCAGCCATTGCCCGCCGCGCACAAGGCCGTCCAGCCATGACGGTAGACGAAGCCACCAAAGCCGCATCCGAACTGCATACTGCCTTGAGCGAGTGGGTGAACCGAGTGCAGGCGTTGCCACGCCGTGAAGCACTGACGGAGGTCGTCACAAAGCCTGCCATTGTGCGGGGGGCCAAGACCATTCTTGGTGCAGAGACTGAGATGCGGGACTTGCGCCCACTGGAGGAGCGCCGGTTTGGTGCGTACCACCCTGCGGTTGCCGTCATCAAAGAACAACTGGACACTCTTCGCAACCAGCTTGCAAACCCACCGCGTGCACCGCAGCGCGTAGAAACTGGCCCATTGAAACGCCAGTTTGCTGCCGAAGAAGCCCGCAAGACTGCGGAAGAAAAAGGAGAAACAGCCACCACGCTGGCCGGAGAACTGCGCCGCCTACAGGAATACGTAGGCAATCTAATTGATAAAGCGCTGCAACGCAGCATCCCTGAAGGGGAAACCATAGAGACGGAGTTTGGGCCTATTCGTACACAGGGCATCAAAGAAGCGTTGTTGCGGGTAAAAGACTTGATTGAAGACGGCAAAGCTAATAGGGCCATGTTGGATGCAGCACAGAACCAAGCTGAGCGCATTTTGCGTGGGGAAGACCTTGGCAAGCAAACGTATACGCGTACCGTATCTGAACCCGGAACAAATTGGAAAGCAGGAAAAGTCTATGAGAACGTGCCCGGTAAACCCAGCGAGACGCGCATTGGGGAACGCGGACGTGTAAACAAAACCGTTAGCTACGAAGCGGCGTTGGCCCCGGAAGGTAGCGCGTTGCGCGAACTGCAAGAAACACTGCGCGAGTATGAAAAGGCGCAGGGCAGTTTGGACTTAGACAGCCAGACGGCTGCAAAAATTGCAAAGTTGCGTGCAGAAGGAAAAGACAAAGAAGCAGACGCTTTGGAACGTCAGTCAATACGGCAAGCCCAAGCGCAAACCGAGCTATTCCCCGAAACGCGTGAAGACATTGGGCACATCCGTGCCACGGCAAGTAATTTTGAAAAGTCCCCTGCGGTCAAAGCGGGGCGTGCTGCATTGGACGTAGCCAAGAAGCTGGCTATTGCCAACCAAAAAATTATTGACGCAGCAACCGAGCGGTTAAACAAACGCATCCCCGAGGCGCAAAAGAACTACGCGATTGCAGTGAAGGAAGCCTTTGCAGAAGCCAAGAAGGAAGCGATGGATGCGCGGGCTGCGCTGTACGCCCCTGACATTAAGAACGCACAGGACGCACTGAATACCGCCGAGAGGCAGTTGGCTGCTGTGCAAACGCGCATAGGGCAGATGATTGCCGCTGCTGAAGCCATTGAAGGTCGCGCTGGTGAACAGAAGGCGTTGGCAAACGAGTTGGAAAAAGCTACGGCGCTGCAAACAGAAATTGCTGCGGCGCAACAAGGGTTGGCGGAGTTAAACGCAAAGCTGAACGAAGCCTACAACGGCGCGGAGTTTTCTGCCCAAGCCATGCTGGACGGGCTGGTGCTCGTTGAGCGCAAGAAACTGGAGCTGCTGGATGGGCAGCTTAAAGACTTGCAGGAGTTTCAGAAGAGCAACCCTGCTGTCAAACAAAAGCAGGCCGAGGCCAAGGCACAACGCGCTGTTGTGGGCGCAGCCGAGGTAGCTGCCAAGCGCAACGCGGAAGCCGTCAACAAGCAGAAGAATGAGATGCAGGCTGCGGTTACGGCGCGGCAAACTGGAACTATTCAAACCCCGGCAGGTGAAACACTGCCCGGTAGCCGCGTCACTGTGCCCCCAATTGCGCAGAAGAATTTTGAAATCAAACTTAAAGACCTTGAAAAGCAGTTAAAAATTGCGCAAGAAAAACGCGAAGAACTGGTTGCCCAAAAGAAAAGCACAAAGCGCGTTGACAACGCCATAGACAAAATTGAAACCGAATTGTCGGGGCTTACTAAAAAAACAATCGTTGAGCCAATTGAAAAGACTACGCCTGAAAGCCGCGCAGCAAAAGCCCGAGAAAAAGCAACGGAAGACACGTTTGAGCGGATGCGCCGTGAGCAAGAAAAACAAACGGCTGTTGAAGAGATGGGCCGGATTAAAACTCAGTTTGACGCGTTGCGGGCAGAAGGCCAAGCCTTGCAAGAACAAGGCAAGAGCGTTGCGCGAATTAACAAGCAGCTTCAAACACTGAAAGCGCAGTACAACTACTACAAAAACCTTGCAGGGCTTGTAAAGACTGCACCAACAGCAGGCCCCGTAGCCAGAACCCAAACGGCTGCACCATCAAAAATGCGTACGGGTACGGCTGAAAGTATCGAAGGCGCTGGCGGCACAAGCGGACAACAGCGACTTAGCCAAGCCCGCAAGCCCCGAAAACTAACCCCAGCGCAAGAAGCGCGGGAGGTACTGGAGAACAACGTCATCTCGGCAGAAGCTGCGTTGAAGCAAGCCACAAAAGAAGCCCTTGCTGCGTTGGAAAAATTGAATGCCGCCAAAGAAGGCAAGGCCAAAGAAGAAGCGCAAGCCGTAGTAGACCGGGCTGAAACAAACGAACGCGCCAAAGCAAACGCGTTGGAGCTTGCCAAGCAAGCGTTGCTGACCCCTGCGGAAAAAAAGGCCCAAGCCAAGTTGGAAGCCGCTACGCAAGCTGAGTTGGATAAAGGCAATGAGTTTGCCAAGCTGATGGATGAGGCGGAAGCGCTGAATCTGACTGTGCCGCATGACGACGTGAAGTTTGCTGTGCGGGACAACGACATCATGGGCGTTGTTGATGGGCTTATCAAGCACGGTTCGACCCCGGCAATCCGTGAACGTGCCAAGGGGCTGCGTGAGTTCCTGCACGGCACTACGATTGGCGTTGACCGGTTCGTTAAGTATCAGGGTGAGATGGTCGCCGGTCTGTACGAAGAGGGCCGCAACAAAATCACAATGCACCCCAACCGCGTGACGGAAGAAGACTTGCTGCACGAGTTGACCCACGCTGCCACCACCAAGGCAATGCGCACGCCGGACTCCCAGCTAACGCCAATGCAGCGTGCGTCCAAGCAGGGCATCATCAACTTGTTCAAGGCGGCTGAAAGCCGGTTGGATTTGAAAGGCCAGTACGGCATCAAGGACGTGCACGAGTTCATGTCCGAGGTCAACTCCAGCAAAGACTTCCGCGACCGTTTGGACGGTATCGGCAAGCCTGAGTCGCTTTGGCAGAAATTGAAACGCTGGATAGCGGGCTTGTTCAATCAACCTCCAAGCAAACAAGCGCTGGACTTGATTGAGAAAATCTACATGCCGTCGGAGACGTACTTTGCCAAACCGGGCGAACAACAAGCGTTTGCCAAAGCAGCCAAGTACGGCGAAGACAATGACTTGTCCCAACTGGCGCAAAGAACCGTAGCGCAGAAGCAGGGCTGGTGGCAGACCATGCGTGGTGGTTCAAACTACGCGCTTGAGTTTGAGATGCAGACGACCGATATGCGGGCGGCTTTGCGCAAGGTAATGGAGATGGGAGCCAAGGCGTTTGGCGACTCCCGCCTGTTTCAGCAGGCCATGTACAGCTACACCAAGGCCGACCAGAAGATGCCGTTGGTATTGTCCGCACTGAGCAATGGGCCGTTGGAAATATACGAAGACGACAAGGGGCTCAAAGGAATCCGCAGCACCGGGAAAGACAGCGCCAAGGAGGTGTTTGCTGCGGTAGGCGACATCCCAGATAGGTACGGCAATGAAGCCGCCAAAATGCAGATGGCAACCATGTACCTGATTGCGCAGCGTGCTGCCAACAAAGGGCTGGCCAAGCTAGACCTCGGGGCCTTGGGTATTACCCAGCAAGAAGTTGACGCTGCAATGGCGGCGGCGGAAGCCAACCCCCAACTGAAAGCCGCACTGGAGAAAGTGCGTGAGCGGTACAACGCCTACAACAAGGGAATGATTGAGTTCTTGGCAGATACGGGCGCTATCACCAAGGCCGAGGCGCGGGACTTCCTGCGTGACGGCGACTACGTTCCGTACTACCGGGTCAAAGAGAACGGCATAGCCGAGCTGGTGTTTGGTGGTGAGCGCACCATCCGCATTGGCGACATCCGCCACCAGCCACATCTGGCAGCACTCAAGGGCGGCGAAGCCAAGATTCTGCCCATCAACGAGTCCATCCCGCGCAACACCACGTTGTTGGTGAACAAGGCCCTGACCAACTTGGCCGCTCGCAATGTGGGCTATGCCATGCAGGAGATTGGTAAAGCCACGGACAGTATGCAAGTCCGCAAGGGTTACGGCGTGGCGTCTGACGCCAGCATCATCCGGTTTAACCAAGAGCCTGACCCCAACGACCCCAAAGACAATGGTGAGCGCCATGTGCGCGTACAAACCAACGGAACGGTGGCCGAGGGTATCCCGGCGGAGTTATTGATTCAAAGCCTTGAGGGCGCGCCCCTGACGCTGCCGGGGTTCTTGAAGTGGGGCGGCATTGCCGGTGACCTGTTGCGTGCCGGTGTTACCCGCACTCCGCTGTACCTGCTGCGTCAGTTGTTCCGTGACCCTATGGCGGCAACCGCCACTTCCGGGCTGGACTACGGCATGCTGACCGCAGTTTACAAAGCCAACAAAGAGTTCTTGAAGATGAGCACCGGGCAGAGTAATACTGCGGCGGAGTTGATTAAAAAAGGCTTGATGCAGAGCGGCATCTTCACAGGTGACCCGGACGACATCTCCAAGTTTGCGCTGCAACTGGCAAGCGGCAAGGACTTCAACGCCTTCGACAAACTGTTCCGCATGGCTGACAAGGCCGCGCTCAATGCCGATGCTGCCACACGGGCGCTGGTGTACGAGAACGCCATCAAGAACGGGCTGTCGGAAGTGGAGGCAGAGTTTGCCGTCATGGAGTCGATGAACTTCCACAAGCGGGGTCTGTCGCCAGCAATCCAGTACGCCAGCCGGATGATTCCGTTCTTCAATGCCCAGATTCAGGGCTTGAACGTCCTGTACAAAGCAGCCACCGGGCAGATGCCGTTTAACGAGCAGCTCAAAATCAAGCAGAAGTTTTACAACAACGCCATGCTGCTGGCTGCGGGCGGCATCGCATACGCAATGGCTATGCAGGATGACGACTACTACAAGAACGCCAAGCCCAAAGACCGGTACAGCAACTTCTTTATGCATGTGCCGGGGCTGGATGAACCGCTGAAACTGCCCATCCCGTACGAGTTTGGCTGGTTCTTTTCGTTGGGCGCAGCCGCAGCAGACGCTATGGCCGGGCAGACGGATGGCGGGCAGCAGCTTGCCGCGCTTCAAAGCATGTTTAAGGGCGCTATCCCCGGCGCGTCTTCTATGGGTGTGCCGCAGGTCGTCAAACCGATTGCGGAGGTGTGGACGAACAAAGACTTCAACACCGGCTTCGAGCTGGAGTCAACCCGTCTTCGTGGCAAGAGCGTGGAGGAGCGCTACAACGCCAACACCACCGAGCTGGCCAAGGCCATGAGCAAGTTTGCGCCTGTCCTGTCACCCATTCAGATTGAGCGCATCGTGTCCGGCTATTTTGGGCAGATTCCCCTTGCCGTGCTGGCTGCAACCAATGGGCTGTTCAAAGACGGTGAAGTGGAGCCTGTGCCCAAAAACTTGTCGGAGATGTCGTTCATTGGTAGCGCGTTCCAGAAGAAGTACGGCGGTGCTGACGCGGACGTCATGTACAAACTGGCGGATGAGGCGATGCAGGCCAAGCGCGATTTCGACGCCATGAAACGGGAAGGCCGGGCCGCAGATGCCAAAGACTTTGTGGAAAACCACCGTACCGAGCTTCGCGTTGCGCCTATGGCCTTGCAGTATCAGAAGTTGATGGGCAACATTCGGGCAATGGAAGAACGGATTCGCGGTGCGAATATGCCCGGCGACGAGAAGCGCAAGCGCATCGACGACCTTGAAAAGCGCAAGCAGGACTTGGCATCAAAGTTTGAACAGCGCATCAAGGAGCTGGAGTCTTAGCCGGACGGTAGAACCAGACCCCAAGCAGCCCATTGCGGATACCGACCTCGGCCTTAGCGCCAAAGTACCGATGCCGCAGGGCTGCTTGTAGGCCCGCTTCCTTGACGGCCACAACGTCCAAGCAGGGGATGAAGAACCCCTGCCCCCGCTCAATCTTCTGCCACGGGTATTTGTAAAGCAGTTTCTTCATCCACCCGCCGAGAAATCTTCATCACCGCCACACGCATGTGCGGGCCGTTGGTGCGCCCCATCAAGTCTTTCTTGGGCATGTACGTCACCGCAAACTGCTGCTCCATCTGCTTCTTGAAGTCAGCGTAGCCAAAGCTCATGGTGGCGCAGAACGCTTTCATCTGCCGCTCGTCCACGTAGTAGTCAACGTACCCCGCCGTAACGCCGTTCTCGATACGGCCCATGACATGGGAGCGCGTGGTGCTCTTGTCAATCACAGCGCCATCACCCATCTGCGCCAGCACACCGCCAGCAGCCCCGAAGTTGACCACCACAAAGTGCCCGTAGTTTTCGCGGGTATAGGCGTTCAGCACGTCCTCGGCGGTGCGAGTATTGGTGTGAATGTTGCTGCGCATGTACTCTACGCAACGCTTGTACGCGTCCAGAATCTCCGGTAGGGGGAAGTCAACGATGCCAGCGTGGTTACGCCCCAGCGCCAGCCCTGCGGCCATTGCCGCCCCAATCCCTGCCATCCAGAAGCGCTCGTCGTTGGTGGCGTTGAAGTCCTTGTAGGTATTGGCCACCACTTCAGGCACAAACGTGGTCAGCTCGGGCACATGCTTGGCAAGGTAGTCCGCGTACAGCTCCCCCACCACGCCGTAGTTCTGGCCCAAGCTCTTGATAATCTCCACCTCGTGCGGCTCCCAAGACAGCTCCGCGTCCAGCACAAAGTCCAGCAGGCGGCGCAGCTCACCTTCGGCAGCATGCTTGCGTGCGCCCGTCAGCGTATCGACAACGTGGGTGTTGGATGACATCAGCGCCATCGACATCCATGTGGACAGGTTCAGCCGCTCCTTGTTGGCCCCGGACTCCATACGCTCCTTGCCGCGCCCCTCGGTCATGTCCAGCAGGAACTCGGAGAACCACTCAGGAGACGCTCGGTTCTTGCTGGTAATCTCGTCCGTAATCAAGGGCATGCTGTTGAGTAACCCCAAGCGCTGCTGCATGGCGACCGGCGATGTGCTCTTGCCTGTGCGGTAGTGCACCGGATGCCCCCAGATAGATGCCGCACCCTCCAGCGCCAGCGACTTACCTGTGCCTGACTCGGTTGAGCCGCAGTGAATGGTCAGCCCGTAGATGCCGGTGAAGCGCATCAGTGGAGCGCCAGCGCTGAACAGAATGATGGCCAAGTGGTCGTACATCTTCTTGCGGATGAACAAGTTGATGACGTTCTTCCATCCGTCCAGCGTGCCCTTGGACTGGGTGTTGTTGACGATGTTCTCCATACCCAGCATCGGGACGGCCAGCGGCTCAGCCGTGGAGTAAATCTTGCCGCCGTACACAAACGTGTCGTCGGGTTGCCAGCCGGTGTTGCCGGGGACTTTGACGGGTTGCTTCTCAGTGCTCATTTTTTCTACACTCGCTCGTATGTAATCAAACAAGTTCTTGTCGTTGCCTGCGCCGAATGACGCAAGGATGTTCTGTTGGGCAAGGCTCTTGAGGGTGTCGTCCTTACTTACTACCGATTTCTGTGGCAGTGTGACGGTCTGCGTACCCTCGGGGCGCAGCGCCAGCATGTGAATGGTGTGCTCTCCGTTGCTGTTCAAAATATCCAACGGGAACAGGTCGTAGGGAACCAGCAATATCTGGCGCTTAATCTTGTTGCCTTCTGCGTCTTCGTCGTCCTTCTCAATGAATACTCCCCCATCCCGACCATAGGCATAGCCACGGGGTGCTTCGGGCCGCAGAATCTTGCGGGGGTCTGTCGAGGCGTGGGGGATGACCACCTCGATTTCTTTGACCGCGGTCTCGGTGCTGTACTCCCGCCCAAGGGCCAGCGGGTTGGTTATCTTGCCCCAATGCTTGCACGATGTGCACACGCCGGGGTTCTCTGAGTCAAACTTGATGCAGGGATACGGCCCCTTAATTTCAGCCAGCTTGTTCTGCATCCGCTCTTCACTGTAGGGGTGCAGCCCGCTCAACCATACGGATGCCCTGTCCCCGTCGTCACACTTCTGGGCAATGCTCAACAGCCCGCGCCATAGCGGCTCCATGCCGTCTTGGTCAGCGTTCTCGACATAGTGTGCAAGCTGTTCGCAACCCGCACCCTTTTTAGTTGCCTTGAAGATGTTGCCAAACTTGGTGCTGCTGTTGGGGTACAGCGTGATGGGCTGCGCCGCTACGCTTGCCGTTGGGCGTACGCCGGGTAGTGTCAGGGTGTTGGACGGCTTAGGGGCCTTGACCTCCAGCGCTGTACCGGCCAAGCCCTTGTGCACCAAGGCGCTGATGTCCTCAATGTCGAAGTAGCTGCCCTCGTGCATGAACCGGACATTGGTGCGCTCACGCACACGCTTCTTGCCCTTGACCCCGTTGTTCACCGTATCGGGAACCCGCAGTACCCGTGAGGCATCCGCAGTCACCGTCATGTCAATGTGCAGCTTGTGCAAGACACATAAGCGCTTGAATGCTTCAGCCACCGGCTTCCAATCGGCAATGCTGACCGCCTCGGTCAGGGGCCAGTACGCATGCACGCCACCGCCTGATGCCACCATCCACGGCTCGCCAAGCCCTGCCAGACCTGTTGCCTGACAGAAGTCCAGTATGGCCTGTGCCGCCACTCGCGCAGCGGGGTACGCCTTGGGTGTGACTACGCCGTTCTCGTCCGGTATGTCGCGTGGGTGGTTGCAGTCAACGTCAATCGCAATGCACTTGACCATCTGGCTGTTGGTAGCAACGCGCTTGTCCTCGCCGCCAAATGTGCCCAGCGCAAAGTAGATGTCGCAGTTCTGTTTACGCCAGCGTGCAAGTGTCGGTTCTGTGTCTTCAATCTCCTTTACGAATACGTGTTCTTTTTTGTTTGTCAGCTCTACCACGCAGTAACGCCCATTACCCGGAGGTGGCAGGACTGCCGCCATGAAAGCAAGCGCGTCCATAGAAATCCTTGGGTTGGGTTATTCGGCGGTGTCGAGGAGTTCTTCTTCAAGCGCAGCGACAGCGCTCTCCAGTGCGTCAACAGTCTTCAGCTTTGCAATGAAGCGCTCAACCAACTCGGCCACCCACGACATGGGCAACTGTTCCGGCGTATGCAGCGTGACGTATTTGGCGAACTCTTCGTCGCTCAGCATGCTGGGTTTCAGGGCTTCAAGTTGTACTCTTTGCATATTGTTCTCCACGCTTGGTCTGCCGTTTTCGACGACCGCATAATTGATAAAAGAAATTCAACACGGTTCTGGTAGGCAGGGAAAATGTCCCGCCCCTCAAACCAGTTGTAGACAGTCTGACGCGTTACGCCCAGCGCGTACGCAATCTTCGTAACAGGGAAGTTCAAGTGGATTGCCCACCGCCCGAGCTGGTTGCCCAGCGTCTTGGGGGACGAAGCCACAAGCTCCTTAATTTTTGGTGAATAAGCCATAGTTATAGGTGGGGGCTGTGGTCTATTTCGGCTTTATCTTGCGATGAGTCCCGTGGTGTACCAGCCCTGAGCTTTTTACTGCTTTCAGCCCCCGAAAAATTACTCGTCGTCCCAGTCAGACACGATGCTGGCCAGCTTGCTGGACTTGACCGGCACAGCAGACGCAGCGGGTGCTGCCTTGCGCACTTCCGGCTCGGACTCATCCTCCTCCACCACTTCAGCCTTTGGCTTAGCTTTGGCGCGGGTAGGCTTGGGTGCAGGGGCTTCCTCTTCCTCGGCTGCTGCGGCCTTGACCTTGGCAGGCGGTGCACCGGCCAGCTTGATGGGGGCTGCACCATCGACAGCAGCGGCGCTTGCGCCAACAGCACGCTCGGCATCGGCAGTCTTGCCTTGGCTCATGGAGATTTCGTACTCGTCATCGGTCAACCAGCGGGCGGGCTGGAACACCAGCGTGGGGGACTCTTGGCTTGTGTCGAACTTCATGCGGGTCACAATCTGCTCGGGATTGATGGGCGGGTTCTGCGAAGCCAGATAGCGGGCGTACGCTTGCAGTGGGCGCTTGTCCCCTTCAGCCTTGCCAAAGATAGAGCCTGCGGGCAGGATGAGCTGCATCACATCGCCTTCGGGGTCGCTCTCCAATACCACGGCCAGCTTGTGCTGATAGCGGCAAGCACGGCTGTTACCTTGGCCTGACCCTGCCACGTTCTGTGGGCAGGTAGCGCAGCTTGCCGACTGACGGGCCTTCACGTTGCTGTCAGGGGTCTCACCATCAGCCGAGGTGCAGTCCGGTGCGGCGGCAGCAGCATCCGGGTCGTATTTGGCAGAGTAGTACTGGCGGCTCACCTTCGGCGCTGCCTTGATGATGATGACGTCCAAGTGGCGCTCTTCAATGCTGGCCACCTCTTTGCCTTCGCTCAGCAGACGGAACACCCCGCCCTTGATGGAGATGCGCTTACCGCCGCCAGCGGAATCACTACCGGCCAGTGCGCGGGCGGTATCCGACAGTGCGTTGTTGCGTGCAAAGGCTGGGACTTTGGATGGGTTGAATGTAGCAAGGTTGCTCATGGGTTCTCTCTTAACGTGGTTTGGTAATACGAATCTCAAAGTCGCTAAAAGCATTGAGACCGGGGGGAACAACACCGGGGTTGTCTTCTAAAAATTTGGCCATGTTCAGTTGGGCAATCCGCTTCTCCAACAAGTCCACGACATCGTGCTCGACAATGAACGTCTTGAACGAGTCCCAGTCTTGGGTGGAGTACCGCGTTTTGTTGGCCATTGAGACAGTGCCAAACTCGGTTTTCACAGACGAAACGCCAAGCGCTTTCATCTGGTCTTTAATCGCAAACTTAATCTCGTCTTGCGATGCCTTGAGTTCTTCCACTCGCGTGTCGTACTCTTTGGTCAGTTGGTCGATTTCCGCTTTGATTTTGCGGTAAATCTTGGTCAGCTTATCAATGGGGATAGCTTCTTCAGTCATCTACTTCTCCTGTTGTTGTGTCTAGTGTTTGACAAGTGTACACGATTTTTCGGCGTCTGCAACTCCTTTCTTAATTGCTAATTTCGGTTTTAAACATGTCGGTCAAAAGGAAGTTGTCATCCACCTTTGAGACCAACGCACTGAACATTTTCTTCTCAATCGGGCTGCTCTCGATGTGGTAGACCGACACCTTGTCGGCGTTCTGCCCCTTGCGGTCAGCCCGCGCAATACACTGGATGTACTGCTCAACGCTCATCAACGGCCCAAAGAACACCACCGTGTCGGCGGCAGTTAGGGTAATCCCGTGGGCGGTGGCTTGGGGCTGCATGACAAGGACGCGGGGGCTGGGTTCGTGCTGAAAGCGCCGGATGATATCCGCCCGCTTGGTGGGTGAAACCCCACCATGAATGCACTCAGCGCTGATGCTGTGCTTGGTCAGGTGCGTGTGGATGGTGTCGATGCTGCTGCGGAACAGGGCAAACACCAGCACCTTGCGGTCGGTCTCCTCCAGTATGGCGTTCAGCTCGTTCAGGCGCGGGGTAGCGTCGAACTCCACAACGTCTTTGTCGTCTGTATACACAGCGCCGCAACTGATTTGCAGCAGCTTGCTGACCCCTGCTGCCGCGTTGACTGCCGTGATGGTCTCGCCCGCTGCCTCCACCATGAGCCGGTCTTTGAGTGCGTTGTAGTACTTGATTTGCTGCGGCGTTAGGGCCACGGTGCGCGTCATTGTCATCACTGGCGGTAGGTCTAGGCACTGCTCCTTTGTGAAGCGTATGGCGGGCTGTAGCGCCTCCAGCACCAGCGCCTTGGCCTCGGGCTTGGGAACCCACTTGAACATGGTGGCCTTGAGCATCACCTTGTCCCGCCACGCTGTATAAAAATTAGGCACACCGCCGGGGTTGACCAGCTTGGCCAGACCGTACGCATCCACGGGCGACTGCGATGCAGGCGTGCCGGTCATCATCCACAGCCTAGTCTCCGGCCTCAGAATGGCTTTGAGCGACTTCCAGCGATTGGTCGTCGGGGTCTTGTAGGCGTTGGCTTCGTCCACAATCACCAAGTCGAAGCGCCCATCGTTGATGATTTCGTTGGCAATCAGGTTCAGCCCGTCATAGTTGGCGATGACGAACTCGTAGTCTTCCTGCACCATCTCAATACGCCGCGACGACTGCGTGTGGTGGGCCACCACCGCCGACCGATGGATAACGCTGTTGCTCAAGTCGCCCAACCACGCGCTGTGCATGATGGACAGCGGGCACAGAATCAACACACGGCGAACATGCTTGATGTTCATCAGGTAGTCTGCGGCCCACAAAGCGCTCAACGTCTTGCCTGTACCGGGTTCACTGAACACAAACGCCTTGCGGTGCAGCGTGAGGAAGTCCGCTGTCTGTATCTGGTGTGCCATCGGCTTGTACTTGCCGGGCCAGTTGTAGCGCCGTGTGATGGGCGAGGGCACATCCTTTACGCCAAGGTTGCGCAGCACCTGCGTCTCTTCTAAACCCCAGTGAACCAACACCTCATACGTGCCGTTGCTCTCGCTAACGACCTTGTGCTTCGGGATGATTGCGTACTTGTGTGGGTTGCGAGTTTTTAGTAAGAGCGCTTTGTCGTCAATAATTTCCATTTACTTCTCCTTGGAGATAGGGGCATAACCCCTTCTCCGGCTGGTACAACCAGCACTTTGTTTTATTTGGAACGTATGCGCAGTCTTCGTCGAAGTCTGCGCAGTGCACATCACTTGTTGTCGCCTTGATTGGCTGACTTGCTTCGCAACCGCAGGTTGCCCGGTGTGGACTTGCCGCCTTTGCGTAGGGGTTTGATATGGTCGATGTCTTTGCCAGCGCGGTCGATGCCTTCTTTGTCGTACTTGCGTCGCGCACGTTGGCGCTCATGTTGGTCTGACCCCGGCCCGGACTTGCCGGTCTTGAGGTCTTGTTGGTATTCCTTCTTGTAGTCACGGGTTGCCACAGTACGTCCTTTCAATGCTTGGGGTTATGGAGACACTTCACTACAGGACACCAACCGCATAGTGGGGTTGGCTTGGGGTTCCACACGCCTGTCTCGTGTGCTTGCTCAATACGAGCTACGCGCTTTCGATAGTTCCACCACTCGGCCTCGGCCTTGTCGATGGTCAGGTCTTGGCGCACCATGTCGTTCTTGACCACAAACAGCAGCGCCCCACTCACCTTGCGGATGTGTGGGAAGTGGGCGAATATCATCAAGGCCATCAACTTGAGCTGCTCCCTGTCGGGGTACTTGTTGTTGCCGGACTTGTAGTCAATCACCCTTGCGGTCAGGTTCTCGTCGTTAACAATAATCAAGTCAGCAATCCCGCGCACCCACCGATTGGGGTCGTTGAAGTCGCAGGGCTTCAGGTCTTTGGTGAGCGCCATCTCATGTTCGCACAGCTTGCGTCCGGGCTTGGCAATTAACGCATCGAGCATTGACTGCATGAACTCGAACTGCTTGGGCAGCGCCTTGTTGTCCCGTATGTACTCCTCCGCAGCGGTGTGTAGCTCCTTGCCGTACAGCGTTGCCACTGTATCGCCTCTAGGGAAATTTTTGAGCACCGATACTTCGTAGTACTGGCGGGGGCACTGCTCGTAGGCTTTCAAGCCTGAGTGCGACCATGTGACGTTGACCATCAGAACCTCGCTGAGTCGATTGCTTTGGATAAGCGGCTGGCAAACCCAATGACAAACGATTCATCACGGTTGAGGTTGTGACGCTCCATGTCGTAAAGAATTGCGTGCACTAGCTCATGCCAAAACGAATCTTGCACTTCCGATGCAGGTAGCCTGCGGTTGGTCTGCCCGTTGCGTAGACCTAGCTGGATGCGTTGTTCATCGTACTGAATGCGTGCTACGTTTTGCTTGTCCAGTAGCGCCTCTACAACTTCAACGGAGTACCGTTTGTTGCCCACCCTGATAAGGCGGGGTATTGCTGGTGTAGTTCCTGTTTTCATGCTTCTCCTAGTTTTTAGCTAACCCGTACCTACGGTGAACGCCACCGTCAGCGCCTAATGGAATCCCCGGCATGTACCGTGGCTCCATGACCATTTGCGCCAAGACCCAAGTCTTAGCGTCATTTGCTTCCTCGTCGGGCACAACGGCCAAAAGCTCGTCGTGCACCGTCCCCACCACAGGGTATCTCTTTGACACCCGTAGCATACCATCTGTCATCACAATCCGCGCAACCGCCTGCGTCACATTGTTGGTCACCTTGCCAGCGTACAGCTTGGTCTCGTCTTCGCCGTACACCCACTGCTGCCGACCCGTCTCGTCCTTCTTACGCCGCAGCTTGGGGTAGAGCAGACTCATGCCGTTTGGCAGCACAATCTGCTCCTTGCGGAAGGTCAAACACTTGTAGGTGTACTCCTTGCCGCCGTACAGGGAAGTCTCGATAAGACCGCTGCACATGTCCCAAAACCCGGTCACCGGCTCCGCTGTAGCGCGGTACACGTCGATGATTTTCTTCGCTACGACACAGTGTATAAGCAACTCGCCTTCGCTGCAAGTGTGGGGGATTTCCGCCATCTTGGTCAGGTTCTCCTCCCAGTCCACGAAGCGCTGGACGTACTGCTGTGTCACCCCGAGCTGCCTTGCGTCAGCCTTGGTGTAGCGCAGGGGCGGAGCGCCAAGGAAACCCACCAGAAGCTGCGCTGCGAACGACGCCCAGCCCAACCCATACCCTGCCCCCAGCAACGCGCTCTTGGCCGACTGGCGGTGGATGGGGTGGCTGTCCTTGGTCATGCCGGGGATGCCGAACATCTGCGCACCAAAGGCAGCATACGGGTCGCCTCCGGCTCGGAAGATACCCAGCATTTCGGTGTAGTCCGACAGCCATGCCAACACACGCGGCTCAATCTGGGACAGGTCGCCCACCACAATCTGATGGTCTTCGGGGGCCATGATTGCTTTGCGCAGGAACGACCCGCGCTTCAGGTTCTGCATATTGATGGCGCTGCCCTTGGATGCCGTCCACCGCCCCGACAATGCCCCGTAGTAGCTCAAGGGTACAGGCAGCGTGCCGCGCTGCGCAATGTCAAGGAACCGCTGCGCACGGGTGCGCTCGGTCGTGGACTTCACCTTCAGCCGTGCTTCGCACAGCAGGCGCACATCGTCGTTGTCCCCGTTGAGCAGGGCTTGGAACATGGCGTCGTTCTTTGCCAACGCGTAGGTCTGGTCGCCGGTGGTCTTGCTCTTCTTCATGGGCGGGGGCACATGCAAGGACTCCAGCAACTGCGCAAACTGCGGGTTGGATGCCAGCGCTGATTCATCGACGTTGAGTTTGGCCAGCAATGCTTCGCGGTTGGTGCGCTCTTCAATCAGCTCCTTGGCCAGCATGGTCTGGTCTAACACAAGCATGGGCCTCGTGTACATCTTGAGCGTCATGTCGATAAGGCGTAGTTCCGATGTAGGGTAGCCCTGTACGAGTCTCTCGAATATCTTTTCGCAGAGATATACGTCGTGCTCACAATACTCTGAAAGTTCTCTTTCTGTCGCAGCGTCAATGACGGCCAGTCCATCCGTCGAATGTACGGCTCTCCCTTTAGGGGGAAGACCAAAATCGCCTGCCAGTTTTGCGAGGGAATTGCCAACCTCCACGCCGCGTAAAGCTCTCGCCATTGATAGGGTGTCGAAGATGAAGGCGGGCTGGACTCCGTATCGCCATGAGAGTATGGACACGTCAAATTGGGCGTTATGTGCCAAGACTGCTGTTCGTCCCCAGTCGTATGTTGATAGGACTCGATGAAGCTCATCTCCTCTATACCATTGAGTTCGTAAATCGGTTCCAAATTCATGGATGCAAGCACCGAATGCAGTAAAGCGCGGGTCACGTATGTACTCCTCAGTGGTCATCTTGGACAGCGTGTACTCCTTGCTGTCCCAGTAGGTTTCAAAATCAATAGCCAGTATCCGGTCGTAGGGGGCGCTCAATTCAACATCCCCTTGGGCGGACGCCCCTCCATCACCGACTCGTACATCTGCTCTTGTGCAAACGTCACCATGCCCAGCGACTCCGCCATGTCTGCGTTGACTGCGCCCAGCGCTACGCTGTCTTCAGTCTCAATGATGAGCACCGCCTTGTAGCCTTCTTCTGCTGCCATACAGCGGGACAGGATGTCCATGTACTTGGCAAGCATCATCCGCCTCTCCAGCGGCAACGCGTCAACTCGGTTGCTCACTTCTTCTCCCCATGTTGTCATTTCTTTTTCATCCATTGGATAGTTTCCTTTAGTTGGTCTAAGTTCAATTCATTCACCACCATTGATACGCCTCCGGCAGTCTTGATTTTTTCTAAGTGCGCGTCCTGTAGCGCGGTTGTTTTTCCCTTTCCTGCTTTGGCTTCCACGGCAAGGAAGCGCCCGTTCACACACGCAAGGAAGTCGGGGACTCCCGCGTTACCGTACCCGGAACCAATCGGCATGGCGTAGTACACGCCACCGTCTTGCAGTATCACTTTGATTTTGTTCTTCACTAACTTTTCTGGTGTTGCTGCCATCTGTGTTCCTTAAAATAGGTGAGGGGGAAAAGTAGTTTCAGCGCCCCCTCGATTCGCTGTAGGGAAAGAGCAGGCCGACGTACTCAGTAGACGGGGCCGGACTGCCAACATACCTGCTTACAACTACTAGGCTTACAGGCGTGTCCTATGCCCCCGTCTACTTATCCAACACTTCGTTCAGCTTCTGCAAATAGTGGAAGGCTTTGGCTGCATCGTCGCTGCCATCCTTGCGGCCTTGGCGCATGCTGTACTTGATGATGTTGCCCTTCAAGAAGCCAACGAACTCACTGTGTGTCAGCACGTTCTGCATCACAGTCCACGGCTGCACCGGCATGTCTTTGTAGTGGGTTCCGCCCACTTGCTCTTGGTCTGCGCTCATAGTTTCTTACTCTCTTTCTTTGGTAAAGGTATACGGTCAAATGTGCCCGGCACAGGATGCCAAGCGCTGGTTGGGCCAAGGTATTTAACTGCTGATTGCTCGTCAGGCTTGAGCCACTTGTGCACAATGTTCTCCGTCACGGGGATGGATATCCGCCGGACTTCAGGGATGTACCCCACTGTGTTTCCTTCGGAGTCCAGCTCAAACATAACGGTTGGGTTTTCGCAGCGTTTATGCCGCAGCATCAGCGCCTTGTGCTTGGGGTTGCAGTCCGCGCAATACCCCGCACTGCCCAGCCCCGTTATGCGGGCGTTGGCCTTCCACTCGTCAAAGCGGTCTTGGTTGTCGAAACACTTCGGGTATGGCGGCTTCTCTTCAATCACGCTGCTTCTCTTTCATGTGGCGCAGGGAGCTGTACATCAAGCGTGCAGAGATGACGGCATCCATTGTCCTGGTCATGGCTAGGTCCAGGTTCTGCTCTAAAACGGCGTTGTGTGCGTCCCGCAGCGCCTTCTCGGCGTCCATGCACGGCTTTGCGTAGTCAATGATTACTTCTGTGTTCATTCAGTTTTCTCCTTTAAAACGAAGCGCTCAAGCACCGTCATTGCGTTGGCAACGTCTTCCACTAGGTAGTCGGGAAGCCTTCTGCTGTCGGGCTGGCTATATGCCCACGATTCCATTGCGCTCAACAGCTTGATGATGCGCAGGGCTTCTTCTTTAGTCATGTGTTCTTCCCCTTCAGCTTGTTTGAAATCATTTCCGCTGCCGCACGCTCCAGTCCCGTTGCAACACCTATGTGCAGCAACTCCTCATCCGTCAGCCCTACCCATTCGCGCTTTGGTGGGGTGGTGTAGAGATGCCCCGTGTATTCTTTAGGCAATTCAGACTTTATTAAAAAGCCATCAATTACCAACGCCACAGGCTCCTGCGCTGGCTGTGCCCGTTCACAGTTCAAGCATCCATCATCGGGTATCAGCGTTTTCCAGCCGCATACATTACACAGTTCAAGCGCGGTCTGGTCATAAGGCTCCTGCGCTGGCCGTATGCGCTCAATCTCCTTGACCAAAATGTCAAACCACTCAGTAGTGGTTTTGCCTTTGCCCATACCTTCCATCGGCTTGATGGCAGGGCGTAACTCCTTAATAATTTGTAGAACACGCGCCACAGGCTCCTGCGCTGGCTGTGCCAATGCTGCTTTAGCTTGTTGCAAAAGTGAATTGACTTCTGCGAACAACTCATTCCTTATCATGGATGCCATCACGACTTTGCCGTCTTTTGCAAACGTATGCAGTATTTTTTCTAGTCCATCAACAGCCAGCTTCAATGCTTCACGTTCCATTGTTCTCCTCCTTCGCTTCATCAATCAGTTGCTGCTTAACAAACTCCAAGCAACCAATCACGGTTGCCATGTACAGGCTGTCATCGTATTTGTGAATTGTGTTGAGTAGGTCTTCAACTAAGCCATCAACAAGTTTGCCTTGGTTAAGGTTCATGCGCCATCCTGTGGTGGTGTGCAGGTATGGATAACAGTCAGGTCTGCCGTGCGTTTACCGCAGCGTTCACAGAAGTTCCACTCCCGCCCAGCCAGTGCTGCCTTCTTGCCGTCGTAGTAACCGCTTTGGTATGCGATGGTCAGCATCTCAGGCTCCTGCGCTGGCTGTGCTTTACGGTGTACGCCATCGTACTCATGCGCTGCCCAATCCCACGGCTCTTGTTTGTCCGCAGCCGCCGCACGCTTGGCCTGAAAGCCACCGCCCCACATACCCTGCTTGCGGGCAAGGTCATCAAACGCTTCGTCTTCAGGTGTTTTCATTTTCCTTGTCCTTTTTATTTAAGTCGCCCGGCAGCACTACGGTTATGTATTCCAGCTTGTGCCCGTCAACCAGCACCACATTGGAAACCGCTGCGGTTAGGTTCGTACCGTATATTTTCTTCAATGCATCCCACACTTTTTGGGCTTCAGTTTTCATAGTTGCTCCATTTTGCGTTTCTTACGTTCTATGTCTTGCAGGATTTTTTTGAATACCTCGACCCGAATATCAAGCGCATCATCTTTGTGATGCTCAAGCAAAAAATCAGTCAGAGTTACGCTCTGTCCCACAGATTTGTTGATGTCGTTGTCGATGTACCGCACGTCTATAACCCAAGTCATAGCAACACCACCAACAGCAACACCGTAATCCCAATCAACTGCACTGCTGCGGCGGCAATGTCGTACTGGTGGTGCTCAAGGAATTCCCACTTCACTTCAGGCTCTTCAAGCTCGACAGCCGTTGAGCCGTACATAGCCCGTAAATCGGTATATTCAAACTTGTACTTTTCTTTCATGCTACTAACCCCCACACAACGCCGCCTATCACTGAGACAAACAGCCCAAAGAAAAACATGGCAACGACTGTCTTTATCAAGTCAAAGAAGAAGTCCCCGCCGCTGTCGGTATCGTCGTCATTCATGCTTTGCTCCTTGCTCTGATTGCATCAGAGGCGTATGTAACGTCTCGATGCCTTTCAATTGGTTCATATTTCATTGCAATATTTGCACACTCTTCACGCTCATGCGCTGCACCCGCCTCATACCCTTCTTGATAGCCGCCAATAAACTTGCTTGGGTCAATGTTCATCAGCGTGTGTGCGGCTACCAACTTGGCAAAGGCTTCAGCGTACTCAATTCCAATGATTGGCATCCAGTTCACATCCGTTGCGATATGAAGTCCAACCTGTCTAGCCATTTCAATAATTTCATCTTGTTTCATGCTTGCCCCCTTGCTCTGATTGCGTCTGCACATTCTTCTGCGCTCATCATTCGATTAGCGAACCTATCGCACAGATTGGCACACTCTTCACGCTCATCAGAACGGATAAGGGCGGCATATTTTTTGTAGTCAAATTCAGAGGGGTTGACATAGCATTGCTCGGCCAACTCCGCGTCTCTCTTCATGTCTCGTTTGTTCATACCTCGTTCTCCTCGCTTGCCATCGTGTAGGAGTCAACCAGTCGGCGCAGGTCTGGGTCTTCCCCCGCAATCAACTTGGCAATGCGTAGGCGGTCGCGTTCTAAAGCCTTGAGGGTGGCGGTCTGCACCGGCTCTTGAGTGCCCATCATCACAAAATGGATGCAATTTTCACGAGCATGGAACATTCCTCGTTCGTATATCACCGCGATGGGTCTATCTTCAAATTCTTTACTGTTCATTTCGCTTGCTCCCATAAAACATCTCCGCGCTCCATGCATCAAGGATGCGGGCCTTGGCTTCTTCGCGTTCTTCGGGCGGATAGATGTCGGCAACAACATCCTCCAGTGTTTTCAATATCGACTCTGCCATCTGCTGTGGTGTAAGTATCATTTCGCCTCCCTCGCTCTCAGCATTGCGTCTGCAAATTCATAGGCTTTTTGGCTATTCCACTTTACAAATGAAGCCGCATTTGCAACCCTTCCTTGCAAAGCCAGCCCAGCGTACCAATCACGCAGGGTCATGTCGCGGGCAAAGCCGCCTGTTCGTTCCATCCATGTGGGGTCGATGGGTGTGGTGTCTTCTTTCATTGCAATGCTCCTGTAACTAAACCAAGTTTGACTGCCGTAAAATTTTTACCCGTGCCTTGCTCTGACAAAGTTCGGGCAATGTGTGTTGCTGCGTTGAAGTCCTCGTATGCAAGGCCACCAACAATCCCGTAATCGCTTTTGTCCAAGTACTCCCAAGTGATTACCCATACTTCAGGCGGCGTATTCATGCTTGCTCCTTCATTTCGGTTACTCGTTGCTTCAACCGTTCGATTCGTTGGTTGTTGTACTCAACGATGCTGTATGCGTAGTCCAATGCAGACTCAGCTTCAAGCTTCTCGCGCTGTGCTTTCACCAACTCACGCGCTGCCATCTCTAACGGGGTTGGCGTAGCCAACAGCTTCTTTACAACTTCAATCATTTGCACTCCTCATATTCAGTTTCAATTCTTAATGCTTCCGCCATCACCAGCTCAAGCGATGAACCAAGCACTCGATGGAAGCCAATGGGTGTGTCGGGATACCACTGCAACTCCCAAACATCATCGGTGTCGATGCACTTTTGTCGGTCTGTGGACGATATGAAGTCATCAGGTTCATAATAATCTTGAACAATTTCGTACACATCGCGGTGCGCGTTGTGCGACAAATGCAAGCCGCATTTATGCTCAGGAAATTTCATTTGCACTCCTTTGTGAATACTGCGGCAACAGTGCCGCACTTTGGCGCGTAGGTGGCGTAACCCACATAGAACCCCGCCACGATGATGGTGGAGACAAGCCCAATGAGGGCGAGTAGGTCAGCTATTAGTCGCATCACGTTCTTCTTTCAATGTTTTATGCAGCAGCGCGGTGTTGAGATACAGCTTGCCCAGCCACTCCTGCACGCGCTCGGGGATATGGTGATGCACACCCTGCTCGTCGTACTCCAGTGCAAAGGTCAGGTCTTGTATGTCGTTGTGGATTTGCGCCGCGAGGCGTAGTGGTGTGCCGCTCATTTCTGTGCTCCAAAGATGGCGTCTAAACGCAAGTAAATTTCTCGCGCAACTTTGAGCGGGATGGTGTCCATCCACGCGTCCACATGCCCCTCTGACACCA
>Ga0213922_1000074_pt1 | contig 59407 bp, 69 predicted proteins | sample McNCre2917MG_FD_165060 | JGI IMG/M metagenome (GOLD analysis project Ga0213922, IMG submission 165060) | Freshwater microbial communities from McNutts Creek, Athens, Georgia, United States - 29-17 MG | ecosystem: Environmental > Aquatic > Freshwater > Creek | place: USA: Georgia | collected... | reverse complement strand
ATGATTACTCATCTGCTTGGACTTTGAGAGCTGGTTATAGTAAAAACAATGATCCTGTTAGCGTAGCAAATATTCAGTTCAACATCATGGCTCCAGCTGTGATTACCGATCATGCAACCTTGGGTGCTACTTATAAGATGGATAAAGCAAATGAACTTCATTTTTCATTGATGCACGCCTTTAGTAACTCTCTTTCTGGACAAGGTATGTATCGCCAAGCTATCACTATCAAAATGAAAGAAGACCAACTTGGTTTTGGTTACAGCTATAAGTTTTAATTAGAGGTATTTAGGAAAACATGACAACTCAAAATAACGCTTGTTCAGTCAAGCCATTTTGGCATCCATTAGTGGCAGGTCTTGCATTGGGGGCTGTGTTATTGGCCACCTTTGTCTTTACCGGCCACGGCTTGGGTGCAACCGGTTTTACAACTCGCTTTAGTGCTTGGTTGGGATTAGAGGTAGCACCTCATTTCACGACCAATAACGCTTACTTGGGTGATATGGCCGGCGAGGGGAATTCTGTTCTGAACTCTTGGATCACATGGCAAGTACTTGGTGTAGCTTTAGGCGGATTTGTTTCTGCTTTATTAGCGGGTCGTTTCCGAGTGCAATTTGATGGTCAAAAATCAATTGGGTCTTCTAAGCGAGTGATGACTGCACTAGCCGGTGGTTTGATTGCTGGTTTTGGAGCACGTATTTCTGCAGGGTGCACCAGTGGTCTAGGCTTATCTGGTGCTGCCACACTTAGTATTGCAGGATTTTGCTTTTTGATTACTTTCTTTGTGACTGGCTTAATTGTTAGTCGCATCGTGAGAGGGCTATAACATGATGACAATTTTGAGTGGTTTGTTATTGGGTTTTGGTTTCGGTTATGTACTTGAGAATGCCGGATTTGGTAGCCCATGTAAATTGACAGCGCAATTTAAATTGACTGATTGGTCAGTTTTTAAAGTCATGTTTACAGCGATTGTTTTTACTTCCGTAGGTCTGATGGTATTAGGTCAGTTTGGCGTGGTTGATATGGATAACATTTTCATTCCACCAGCTTTCATGATTGCTGCTGGATTGGGTGGAGCTTTGGTAGGTGCCGGCTTTGCTGTTGGCGGTTATTGCCCAGGCACTTCAGTGGTAGGTTTTGTTTCTGGAAGATTAGATGCTGTTGTTTTCTTGATCGGACTTGTTATTGGCACTTTCATTTTTGCTGGCATGTTCCCTTCAATTGAAGCACTAACTACAGCTGGTGAATATGCCAAAGGAGATACGTTATCTGATGCATTAGGTATTTCCAATTTAGTGATTAATGTGGTGATGGTCGCTATGGCTATTGGTGTTTTTTGGTTGGGTACGTGGATGGAAAAGAAATCTGCAACAGGCCCCGTTACAGCTCAAGAGGCTGTTGATGGTGCGAAGTAAATTATTTTTAAAAGGAATTAACATGAAAAAGTATCTATTAGCAGGCGCCATATCAGCGCTATTCTCTTTAAGTGCTGTGGCTGTTGAATTACCTGGCCCAGTTGTTTCAGTTGATTGGTTAGTGAAGAATCGTCAAGACGTTCAGCTAATTGAAGTGCGTTCCGATATGGAAAGCTTCAAACAAAAACCTGAAATCGAAGTAGATAAAAAAACTGGCGCTAAAACAGTTGTTTCAGTTGGTGGTCAGATCCCTAGCTCTTTGGTTGTGCCATTTAAAAATGTTCGAGCAGAGCGTGAGTTAAATGGTAAGAAAGTTAAAAACCTTATTCCAGAAAAAGCAGACTTTGAGAAGTTGATGCAATCTGCTGGTGTTAAATCTGATAAACCGATTGTGATTGCACCAATGGGTTTAGATGTTTCAGACGTGGATGAAGCTTTGCGCCTTTTCTATGAGTTAAAAGTATTTGGCTCTAATAAAGTAGCAGTTCTAGATGGTGGTACAGGTGCTTGGATTTTAAGTGGTCAAGAAGTTGTTACTGGCCCTGTTAAATCTGAAGCTGGTAACTGGGTAGCAACTGCTTACCATAAAGAATTAGTAGCTAGTTCAGAAGATGTTAAAGCAGCTAGTGAAACTAAAAAAACTCAATTAGTCGACGGACGCCAACCAGCATTCTATTTAGGACTTGTGAAAAAGCCTGACGTATTAACTTATGGCAAGATTGCTAATGCAGTAGATTTTGCTCCTGAGTTACTTTTGGCAACAAAAGGTGGCGTTAAGTTCTTCTATCCTTCAGCTACCTATGAAAAGATTGCTAAAAATATTGACGTGGCGCGCAAGCCAACCATCTCTTATTGCAACACAGGCCATTTAGCTTCTGGCCCTTGGTTTGTGATGTCTGAATTAATGGGTTGGAAAGATGTGAAGTTATATGATGGATCACTCTATCTTTGGACTATGGAAAATCGTCCAACAGTAGGTATCAATCAGTAATTAGCTACCTATCAAATCAGAAGAGGGCTTGGTGATACCAAGCCCTTTTTGTTAGGGCATACAATACAGACATAAAGATTTATTACTTAAGGGTTGCTTGATGTTAGATAGTCTATTTCCTACAGGCTGGTCATCATTTCTGATTGGTGGTTTGATGATTGGGGTTGGTGTTGGTTTGATGTTCTTGATGTTTGGGCGAGTAGTGGGCCTAAGTACCTTTTTTACAAGTAGCTGGTCTTGGTTATCTAAAAAACCTTATTTCCACCAAAGCACCTTTATCGACTCTAGATCTTGGCGCTTATGGTGCGCTGTCGGGCTTGTATGTGGCGCTTTCATTTGGAAGGTTTTATTTGGTGCAGAATTTAACGCTGATACATCAGTGAGTCCCATCTTGTTAGTCATAGGCGGCATGTTGGTGGGCTATGGCTCACGTTTATCAAATGGTTGTACATCTGGACATGGCATCTGTGGTTTGTCTTCTTTATCAATCCCATCTTTGGGTGCTGTGGCGATTTTCATGGCGATGGCTATTGGGACTGCCCACTTAGTCACTTATTTTTTGGGGAGCTAACATGAAAATAAAAGAATTATTTTTTATGTTGCTTGGCGGTGCCTTCTTCGGATTTGGTTTGGCTTACTCAGGCATGATCATTCCTGAAGTTGTATTGAGATTTTTAAATTTCAAAGACTTTGGTTTGATGTTGGTAATGGGTGGGGCCGTGCTGGTAACGACATTGTTTTATCAATTGTTACCTCGTTTGATTGCAAAGCCGCTATTAGGTGGGAAGTTTGATAAACGCTCAGCTATCTTTGATCGCAAGTTGGTTATTGGCGCAGCTATTTTTGGTATTGGTTGGGGTTTATGTGGTGTTTGCCCAGGGCCTGCGATTGCTGCATTAGGTGTTGGCAACTTTAAAATGTTGTGGGTCTTGGCAGGTATATTTTTAGGTGCTTATATTCAAGGTCGCCAAACGATTCGTTCATGAGTCATTGAATAAACGTGGCAAAAAAATGCCACGTTTATTCTTCAATAGCATTATCACATCGCTATTCAATTAATTTTTTCATGCTTGTTTGATGACAAGTAACAGCTAGTTAAAAGCGTTAACTAATGCCCGTTTTAGGTGGAACACTTAGTAATAAATATTAGTTGAAGCATTATATTTATTGGTAGTTACCCGAAAAAATAAAACTTTTAGTCATAAGCATATTCTCAAACGATATATAAATATCGATAATGTCTTCAGTCAATAAAAAGTATTTTTTTGGGTAATTGCATATGTCAAATTCAAGTTACAAAAACACGCAAATTGGCAGGCTCCGTTCAGCGCCAGAAAATTTCATTTCGTCAGAGTTAATGACTGATATTCGACAGAATGGTTTGGATGAAACTCGCCGTGGTTTTTTAAAGAAAAGTTTTCTAACTGCCTTAGGTGCTGCTACTTCTGCTGTTGCTGTTGCTTCTGAAATAAAAGGTGATCCAGCTATTTTGGAAGTTCAACCTTGGGTTAGTTTGGGCCAGCCTGTTGCCGCTCGCCCTTATGGCATGCCGTCACAATATGAGGCAGATTTACAGCGTCGTGAAGCCCCAGGGCTATCGCGCGTATCAGCTGCTTCAGTAGCTTTTGCGCCATTACAAGGATTCTTTGGAATTATTACTCCAAGCGGTTTGCATTACGAGCGCCACCATCAAGGTTGGCAAGATATCAATCCTGCCTTACATCGATTGATGATTAACGGCATGGTTAGAGAAGAAAAAGTTTTCACGATGGATGATTTATTACGTCTCCCATCAGTTTCTCGTATGCATTTTATTGAGTGTGGTGCTAATACAGCGGTGGAGTGGGGGAACTCAGCATTTCCTACCGTTCAATATACCCATGGCATGTTGTCTTGCTGCGAATTTACTGGTGTACCTTTATCTACATTATTGGATCTTTGTGGTGCAGACACTAAAAAAGGTCGCTACATCATGGCTGAAGGCGGCGATGGATCTGGTGAAAACCGAACCATTCCAATGGAAAATGCATTAGATGATGTGATTGTTGCCTGGGCTATGAATGGTGAGATGTTGCGTCCAGAGAATGGTTATCCTCTGCGTTTAGTTGTACCAGGAATCCAAGGTGTTAGCTGGGTTAAATGGTTACGTCGCTTGGAGGTTGGTGATAAGCCTTGGGCTACCAAAGATGAAACATCACAGTATGTTGATTTGATGCCTGATGGAACATTACGTCAGTACACATCTATTCAGGAGTGCAAATCTGTTATTACGACACCATCTGGCGGGCAACAGTTGCTTGATAAAGGTTTTTATAACATTAGCGGCTTGGCGTGGTCAGGTCGAGGAAAGATCAAATTTGTTGATGTTTCTGTTGATGGTGGCAATAATTGGCGTAGAGCTCGTTTAGAAGGGCCTATTTTGACTAAGTGCTTAACGCGCTTCAATATGGATTGGGTCTGGGATGGTTCACCAGCCATCTTGATGTCTCGTGCTGTTGATGAAACTGGCTATGTACAGCCAATGATTGCTCAGTTAAGAGCTGTGCGTGGATCACGTTCAATTCATCACAATAATGCCATCCAAGCTTGGAAGTTAGATGTTAATGGGGAGTTGAGTAATGTACAGGTTGGCTAATTACTTTAAATTGTTATGTTTGCCACTCGGCATTATTTTGAGTTGCGGAGCCTTCGCGGCAGATAAGTTCCCAGGTATTGGTCGTGATGCGACTCCTGCGGAAGTTGCTGCTTGGGATATTGATGTTCGACCAGACTTTAAAGGTTTGCGTAAAGGCTCAGGTACAACTGCTCGTGGTCAAGAAATTTGGGATGGTCGTTGCGCTACTTGCCATGGCACGTTTGGTGAATTAAATGATGTTTATACCCCGATTGTTGGTGGTACGACCGAAGAAGATATCAAGACAGGGCGTGTAGCTTCATTGCGTGACAACAAGCAGCCCCATCGCACGACCTTCATGAAGGTAGCTACTGTATCAACATTGTGGGACTTTGTTTATCGTGCCATGCCGTGGAATGCCCCACGAACTTTATCTGTTGATGACACTTATGCCGTAGTAGCTTATATGTTGAGTTTGGCAGAAATTGTTCCTCAAGATTTCACCTTGAGCGATCAAAACATTGCTGAAGTTCAACAGCGTATGCCTAATAGAAATGGCATGGTTCAGTTCCCAGGTTTGTGGAATGTCAATGGAAAATCTGATGTGAACAACACGCGTTGCATGACTAACTGTTCGCAGCATTTAACGATTGGCTCATCATTGCCACCATACGTTAGAAACGATAACGGCAATTTGTCTGAGCAAAACAGACAATGGGGGCCTTATAGAGGTGTTGATACAACGAAACCGCCATTAGCTAATTTGCCTGGTAAAACTGGTTTTGTACTGGTTTCAGCAGAGAAAAAAGAAAAGTTGCCTCAAGAGTTATTCAAGGCACATAATTGTGCAACCTGCCATGCACCAGCATCGCATTTGATTGGCCCAGCTTTATCTGAGATTGCTGCTAAATATAAAGGGCAGTCTGATGCTATGGCTAAGTTGCAAAAGAAGGTAAAGTTGGGTGGTTCTGGTGTGTGGGGTGCGGTACCAATGCCTCCTCATGCTCATGTGCCTGATGAAGATATTAATAAAATGCTAACTTGGATTTTGAGTGGTAAATAAATACTAGTTCTGTTAGCTTGCTAGATTAAATGATTGTTAAGAAAGGGAGTTCTTATGAATATGAAGCGTCGTGAAATGTTGAAGTTTTCAGCCTTGATTGGTCTGATGGCTTCTGCAGGATTAATAACGGATGTTCAAGCTGCAGAATGGAACAAAGCAGCGTTCGACAGTAAATCTGTTGATGAGGTTTTAAAGCTTTTAGGTGGTTCAGGATCTGAGAAATCATCTGCTGTGACATTGAATGCGCCTGACATCGCTGAGAACGGTGCTGTGGTTCCTGTTGGTGTCACAACAACTTTAACTAACGTTGAGCAACTAGCTATTTTGGTTGAGAAGAATCCTAGCGCTTTATCTGCACAATTTACATTGATGCCAGGCATGGAGCCAACAGTGGTGACTCGTGTGAAGATGGCTCAGACATCTAATGTTTACGCTGCTGTTAAATCAGGCGGCAAATGGTTTGTTGCTGTTAAAGAAGTCAAGGTTACGCTTGGCGGCTGTGGCGGTTAATAGGTATACATTGAATATTTGATAAGAATTAGTAACGAAAGGAATAAAAATGGCAGATCCGATGCGTATTAGAGCCACTGAAAGTGGTGGTGTTGTAGATGTAAAAATTTTGATGAAGCATGATATGGAAACAGGTCAGCGTAAAGATGCTTCTGGAAAAGTCATCCCAGCACATCACATCACCAAAATTACAGCGACATGCCAAGGCAAACCTATTTTTGAAGGTATGTTTGGCCCATCTATCTCTAAAGATCCATTTTTGAATTTCAAATTCAAGGGTGGCAATAAGGGTGATGTTGTTTCAGTAACATGGGTAGACAACAAAGGTGACAAGCGCACTGACGAAGCGAAAATCAATTAATAGCTACGCTTCTTTGTATAAAAATCTTCGCCTAGGCTTAAGTCTAGGTTGAAGATTTTTGGAGAAAAAAATGAAAAAGTTTCATAAAGTATGGGTTCTTGCTGCTACATTTTTTATGGCAGGTATTACTTCGGCGTACGCCCAGAATACGGCGGACGAAATTGCTAAATATCGTGAAATGATTGCTGATGGCAATCCAGCAGAACTCTACGAGGCTGCCGGTGAAGATTTATGGAAGCAGCCTATGGGACCTAAAAAGGCTACGCTTGAGAAATGTGACTTAGGTTTAGGCCCTGGTGTGGTTGATGGCGCATCTGCGCAGCTACCACGCTATTTTAAAGATACCAATCGAGTGCAAGATCTTGAGTCTAGGATTTTGACTTGTATGCAAAACCTTCAAGGTTATGACGCTAAAGAAATTATCGCGCTTGATTTTGAAAAGGGAAAACGTAAAGACGTAGAAGCAATTGTTGCTTATGTCGTTACTCACTCTAAGGGTGCAAAAATTAATGTGCCGATGAAGCACGCTAAAGAAAAAGAAATGTATGCCATGGGTAAGAAGGCTTTTTACTACCAGTCTGGCCCATTTGATTTCTCATGCGCTACTTGCCATGGACAAGATGACAAGCGTATTCGCTTGCAAGATTTGCCGAATCTAACTTCGCAAAAAGGTGCTGAAATGGGATTTAGCTCTTGGCCTGCGTACCGTGTTTCTAGCGGTAATTTCTGGACTATGCAGCGTCGTTTAAATGATTGCTATCGCCAACAGCGTTTCCCTGAACCAATTTATACCTCAGATGTGACGATTGCTCTGCAGGTGTTCATGGGTGTAAATGCTAATGGTGGTGTGATGGTTACCCCAGGCTTGAAGCGTTAAGGAAAGAATGATGAAAAAACAATTATTCACAGTCATGATGGTTTCTGGAATGCTAATGAGTGGCATGTCATTTGCTGCTGATAAGTTTGAGGCTGCACACAATGCTAGCTTTCAGGCTAAGGGCATTGCTAGCTTAGATCGTTTACATCAAGATGAAACTCAAAAATTTTGTTCAACCCCTGAAACATTTGCAGGTAAGGGCGATGAAAAAATGAGAGCAAAGATTGAAAAGCAAAATTTAGCGACCGTTAAATTGCCTTCCAATGGTAATTATTTTGGTGATTGGAAAGAGGGTGAAAAAATTGCCCAAAGCGGTCGTGGTGTGACTTGGACTGATAAGGCTGACACAGAAATTGGTGGTGGTTGCTATAACTGTCATCAAATTAATAAGAAAGAAATTTCTTATGGGTCTATTGGACCTTCTTTGTGGAACTACGGAAAAATTCGTGGCAATAGCAAGGAAGTCATAGAGTACACCTGGGGCAAAATCTATAACTCCAAGGCTTACAACGCTTGTAGCAATATGCCGCGTTTTGGACATATGCACTTGTTAACTGAAGATCAGATTCGTCACGTGATGTCTTTGTTGTTGGATCCAAACTCCCCAGTTAATCAGTAATTATCACTTACTAAGGAGCCCCGCAAATGCGGGGTTTTTTAAAAAATAAAAAAAGGTTATGCCGTGTCAATGAATCGTCGAGAGTTTCTTCAAGTTTTAGCTATTGCATCTGCTGGTGGTCTGGCATTAAGTGACCATGAAGCTGTTGCAAAAATCTCTGCTGATCAATTTTATGATTTACCTCGTTTTGGTAATGTGCATTTTTTGCACTTTACTGATTGCCACGCGCAGTTAAAGCCTATTTATTTTAGAGAGCCTAGCGTTAATTTAGGCTTTGGAGCTCAATTGGGTAAAACACCGCACCTTGTGGGCGAACATTTCTTAAAAGCTAACAAGATTGCTCCGAATACGCCGGAAGCTTATGCCTTTACCTATTTAAATTTTGAGCAAGCTGCTGCCACTTATGGAAAAGTTGGTGGTTTTGCTCATATGGCAACATTGGTTAAAAGAATGAAAGCTTCTCGACCTGGCGCGCTTTTATTAGATGGTGGCGACACTTGGCAGGGTTCTGGCACAGCGCTTTGGACGAATGGTCAAGATATGGTTGATGCAGCCATGGCCTTGGGCGTTGATGTGATGACGCCTCATTGGGAAATGACTTTAGGTGAAGAGCGTGTCAAAGAGATTATCGAGAAAGACTTTAAAGGTAAGGTTTCTTTCCTAGCGCAGAATATCAAGACGAATGATTTTGGTGATGCCGTTTTTGATCCGTATGTCATGCGTGAAATGAATGGCGTTAAGGTGGCTATTATTGGTCAAGCATTCCCTTATACGCCTATTGCAAACCCTCGTTATATGGTTCCTAACTGGACCTTTGGTATTCAGGACGAGAATATGCAAAAGATGGTGAATGAGGTGCGTGCTAAAGGTGCCAAGGTCGTCGTAGTTCTATCGCATAACGGTATGGATGTTGATATTAAGATGGCTTCTCGAGTCACGGGAATCGATGCCATTATGGGTGGACATACTCATGATGGTGTGCCAACACCAATTCAAGTTAAGAACGCTGGCGGCACCACTTTAGTGACCAATGCAGGCTCTAACAGTAAGTTCTTGGGCGTGTTGGATTTTAAGGTCGATGGTTCTAAGGTCGTTGATTTTAGATATAAGTTAATGCCTATTTTTTCTGATATGTTGCCAGCGGATCCAGCAATGTCTAAGCTGATTGATAAGGTGAGAGCACCTTATGAAAGTAAGTTGGCTGAGCAACTTGCTGTGACAGAAGGTACTCTTTATCGTCGTGGTAATTTCAATGGTAGCTTTGACCAATTAATCTTGGATGCTCTAATGACTGTGAAAGATGCGCCTATCGCATTCTCTCCAGGTTTCCGTTGGGGAACTTCATTGCTTCCTGGTCAAGCTATTACGATGGAACATGTGATGGACCAAACGGCTATTACTTATCCATGGACCACTGTGACACCGATGAGTGGTGAGATGTTAAAGACTGTATTAGAAGATGTGGCTGACAATCTTTTTAATCCAGACCCTTATTACCAGCAGGGTGGAGATATGGTTCGTGTCGGTGGTCTTGAGTATCGGATTAATCCGATGGCATCTGCCGGCAAGAGAATTTCAGAAATGCGCTTACATGGCGAGCTGATTAATGCTAGCAAGACCTATAAGGTGGCAGGTTGGGCTTCTGTATCTGAGCAAGCTAAAACAACTGGCGGCGAACCTATTTGGGATTTAGTGGCAACTTATCTTAAGGATATTAAAACTGTTAAGGCGAAACCTTTGAATATGCCTAAGATTGATGGCGTGAAAAATAATCCGGGTTATGCGTAATTAAACACAATAGAGGCTCTCTGTGCCATGACCACATTTTATTTAACCCTTTCAAGTTTGATTTTGCTTTGGGCTATTTGGAGTGGCTCTTGGAAGGTTTTATTTAAATCAACTGTTATCTATTCTGTTCTTGGTGGAATCGTTGCTTTAGGTTTTGCCTGGAATATGAAGGCTGTTATGAACGGTATGGCAGCTGAGGCCCTGGTTGGGTTGTCTTTTCAGTTTTTTGGTGCATCGCTATTAGTGGCTATGTATGGCCTAAGGCCAGCCGTAGTGATGCTGGCCATTGTGACCTTGATTGTGTCTTTGGTGAGTGGTTGGTCCTTAGATTACGCATTAAGGCAGTACTTGGTGTTGGGTGTGTTGCCTGCCTTTGTTGCCTGTGGAGTGATGCGATTGATTTGTGGGTGCTTGCCTAAGCATTTATTTATTTTTATTTTGGGGCATGGCTACGTTAGTGGCGTTATTAGTGTCATCGTTCCCGCCATCTTGTTATTCTCCTTGAACCAATTAACAGTCACTCAGCAAATGGGCTTATCCATGGATATGGTCGATTGGTTCATTACCTTGGTGATTCTTTCTTTTACAGAAGGGTCCATTTCTGGGATGTTATTAGCCGTATTTGTCATCTACAAACCAGAATGGGTACCTCGCTTTAGCGATCAAGAATATTTAAAGTCCTCAGAGGCTTAGTTAGAAATTTCTCTTAAAATAGAGAAAAATTTAATCTTTAAAAAATATGACTGAAATCAATATTTCTGAAATAGCCAATCAAGTTCTATGGGCTACTTTTTTCATCACTTTTGCATTGGCTATCGTGATGCAAAAAAGTCGTTTTTGCACCATGGGAGCTGTGACAGATATCCTAGTTATGGGAGAGTGGACTAGGATGCGTCAATGGTTAATGGCCATTGGGGTTGCGATGATTGGTGTCGCTTGTATGTCTGCCTTGGGTTACATCGATACGGCTAAGAGCATTTATACATCGGCAAGACTTAACTGGTTATCTGGCGTCGTGGGTAGCGTTCTGTTTGGTTTTGGCATGGTTTTAGCTTCTGGGTGCGGTAGTAAAACGCTAGTCAGAATAGGGGGCGGCAACCTTAAGTCATTAGTTGTCTTTTTGACACTTTCTCTTTCAGCTTATATGACGATGAAGGGTGTCTTTGGTGTGTGGCGCACCAATACAGTCGATCAAGTATTTGTTCAGTTAAATACGACTCAGGATTTACCTAGCATGATGGTTGCTTGGTATGGTGAATCTAAATTGTTTTGGCAATTGATCTTAGGTTGTGGTTTGGGTGGCGCACTTATTCTTTTCGCATTAATTAAAAAAGACTTTTGGAATGCGGCTAATTTAACTGCTGGTTTTGGGGTGGGGCTAGCTATTGTGTTGATTTGGTATGTCTCTGGTGTGCTTGGTTATGTAGCAGAAGACCCTAATACGCTGGAAGAAGTATTTGTAGCGACGAATAGCGGGCGAATGGAAAGCTTAACCTATGTGGCTCCTTACGCATATACGATTGATTGGTTAATGATGTATAGCGATGCAAGTAAGAAGTTAACCTTAGCAATTGCTTCTGTTTTGGGTTTATTAAGTGGTTCTTTTGTATACGCGATGGTGACCAGAACATTCCGTTGGGAATCTTTCCGTAATGCTGAAGATACGATTAATCACTTGTTGGGTGGCATTTTCATGGGGATTGGTGGTGTCACAGCTTTGGGGTGCACGATTGGGCAGGGATTGTCTGGAATTTCTACATTGGCTCTAGGATCATTTATCGCATTATTTGGTTTTATTGTGGGCACGACATTGGGTATGAAGTATTTGAACTGGCGAACATTGCCAGTTCCTTGTGAGCCAATCGTTGCTGGAGGCCCTATTCAATCTTTAATTAATTCAGGAGGGTGTGGTATGTCGTTACCGGTTGCAGGTCACAATGAACAGTTTGGAACTTTAGGTCAGATTCGTCCTGAAGATGTTTGCGAAGTTGCGCGCATGGGATATAAATCAATTATTAACAATCGCCCTGATGGTGAGGGTGGTGCGGAGCAGCCAACTAGCGTTGAAATTGAGCGTGCTGCACAAGCGGCTGGGTTGCAATATGCATATTTGCCAGTAATTAGCGGGCAAATTACTGCTGATCAGGCTCAGCAAATGGCTAAGTTACTAGAAACGATGCCTGGCCCTGTATTAGCATTTTGCCGTTCAGGAGCTCGTTCGACCAATCTTTATTTGCTAGCTAATCAATTTAAGTGATTGATACCTATTTATTAACCACCTTTTTGGGGGTGGTTATCGGTGCGGTTTTAGGGCTGACAGGCGCAGGTGGTGCTGTGTTGTCCGTACCTTTTTTGGGCATATTCTTGCATTTAGATATTGCTAATGCTGCGCCTATTGGATTGGTCGCTGTGACTATTTCCTCATGGATTGGCTCAGCCCTTGCCTTGAGGGCAGGTGTATTGCGTTATAAAGCAGCGCTATTAATGGCGGGCGTTGGGCTGATATTTTCGCCCGTAGGGATGTGGATGGCTCACCAGTTACCTAATTGGCCATTAGTCATTCTTTTTGTAGCTATCTTGTTATTAGTTGCTAAAAATATGTGGCAAAAATCTCATCCACATGCCGATCAGTCTCATCAATTGCCGCCATGCCGGGTAGATCAACAGATTGGTAAGTTGCATTGGAGTATGCCTTGTGCACGAGCCATGGTTTTTTCTGGGGCGCTTGCAGGGTTTTTCTCCGGCTTATTGGGTGTGGGGGGTGGTTTTATTATCGTTCCGGCTTTGCGCAAATTTACTGATTTGCCTATGAAATCAATTATCGCCACGTCTATGGGGGTTTTGAGCCTTGTTTCACTCGGTGGCGTTGTGTTTTCAAGTTTTTATGGGTCTATGAATTGGTCGATTGCCGTACCATTTTCTGTGGGGGCAGTTATAGGTTTGCTGGTAGGCCGGCATTTTGTGAAAAAACTATCGGAATCTCTTATTCAGCGCGGTTTTGCGTTATTGGCTGTGCTAGTTGCATTGGCCATGTTGATGAAGCTAGTAGACCTTTAGTAGCGCTTATTTAAGTCGTATTTGGTTTGTATCGGGGCTACGCCTTGAATGGCGTTCTTGGACTAAAATGGCCTTATGAGCTCAAGATTATTTAAAACCACACTTTCTTTAATTTTTGTTTCATTCTTAGCTGCTTGTGGCAGCAAATCCGATGAGGCGCCATTACCGCGACTTGTAAAAGTCATCGTGGTTGGTCAGATGGGAGAGCCTGTTACGGCTTCTTCTTATACTAAAAATCCGGATGCTTTAACGTTTGATGCTTCAGGCAAGGTGTTGGAGGTATTGGTTGCTAAGGGGCAGAAGGTTGTGGCGGGTCAAGCATTAGCGCGTGTGATGCCAACTAGTATGTCTATGGCAGAGTCTTCTGCATTAACTAGTTATCGTGCTGCCAAAGCAGAGCTTCAATCGGCTGAAGGTGATTTCCGTCGATATTCAGATTTAAGGCAAAAGAATTTTATTTCTGCATCAGAGTTTGAACGTCGTATCGCTGTAATCGAAGGTGCAAGAGCTAAATATGAACAATCCCTAGATCAGCTTGGTTTTGTTACATTAAGATCACCTGACCAAGGTGTGGTTGGCGACATCAAATTACAGTTAGGGCAGCAGGTAAGTTCAACAGATGTGATCGCCAAGGTGACGGTTGCTCAGAAGCAGGTATTGCAGCAGAAGCCAACAGCCGATCAAATGTACTTGCCTACAACAGCTATCCATAGCGATGGGTCATCAGTATTTAAATTAAAGTTAGATGCTGGTTCTGATTCAATCGGTGTTTTGGAGTTGGTTCAGTTGAAGTTAGGCCAAGCTGATGAAACCAGTGTGCCTGTGTTATCTGGCTTATCAAATGGCGATATTGTGATTGCTACAGGTTGGCATGCGTTAAACGTTGGTCAAAAAGTTCGCATTGCATTAAAAGACAAGGCGAACTAAATGAGCGGGAAATTTAATTTATCGCGTTGGGCGATTGTTAATGCATCTTTGACGCGTTATTTGATGGTGGCTCTGATGGTTTTGGGTATCGGGGCTTATTTTCAATTAGGCCAGGATGAAGACCCACCTTTTACATTCAGAGTGATGGTTATTCATACCATGTGGCCTGGCGCAACCGCAACGCAGATGGCTGACCAGGTTGCCGATAAGATTGAAAAAATTCTTCAAGAAGTACCTTACGCTGACAAGATTAGAAGTTTCTCTCATCCGGGTGAGTCCACTATTATTTTCCAAGTCAAGGATAGTGCCCCACCTAAAGATGTCGCTAACATTTTCTATACCGTTAGAAAAAAGATTAATGATTCTAAAAATGTCTTACCAGTAGGCGTGCAAGGCCCATTTTTTAATGATGACTTTGGCGATACTTATGGCGTTATTTATGCCATGTCTGCGAAAGGTTACTCACCAGCTGAGGTGAGAGATTTCACGGTTTATGTCAGACAGCGTTTATTGCAGGTCAAAGATGTTGGCAAGATTGATATTTATGGCTTACAGGATGAGCAAGTGTATGTTGAGCTATCTAGAAAACGAATGGCTCAATATGGTTTAAGTCCTGCAACAGTTGCTCAACAATTAAATCAACAAAATGCGATTGAAGGTGGCGGTAATCTAGAGGCTAAGAACTTTTCCTTGCCTATTCGGGTTGGGGGACCTTTTGAGAATGTTTCTGACTTAAAGGCTATGCCGCTACGTTCTCCAACAGGCGCTTCTCTACGCTTAGGAGATATTGCTGAAGTTCGTAGAGCTCCGGTTGATCCGGCTGAGAGTAAGGTGCGTTATCAAGGTGAAGAGTTAGTTGCCTTGGGTGTTTCCATGTCTCGTGGTGGTGATATTGTGCAACTGGGTAAGGCGCTTAACTCAGCTACTGCGTTAATTGAAAAAGATTTGCCTTCGGGCGTTACGCTTTCTTTAATTCAGAATCAACCTCAAGTCGTGGCTGGTTCAGTAAAAGAGTTCTTGGGAACTTTATTAGAAGCATTGATTATTGTGTTGCTTGTGAGTTTGTTGGCACTAGGATTGCATAAACATCCTTGGCGCATTGATCCTTGGCCAGGTTTGGTTGTGGCTATTAGCATTCCATTGGTGATGGCAGTTACATTCTTGGTGATGTATTTATCAGGGGTGGGGCTTCATAAAATTTCCCTAGGCTCATTGATTATTGCTCTGGGCTTGTTAGTTGATGACGCCATCATTGTTGTGGAAATGATGGTGAGAAAGCTGGAAGAAGGTGCGGATCGTCTTAAGGCAGTAACTGCAGCTTATGAGTTAACCGCGATGCCAATGTTAACTGGCACATTAATTACAGCGGTGGGATTTTTACCAATTGGTATTGCTAAATCAGCTGTAGGTGAATACACCTTTGCTATTTTTGCGGTGACAGCAGCGGCTTTAGTTATCTCTTGGTTTGTCTCAGTTTTATTTGTTCCTTATCTAGGCTTTTTATTGTTGAAAAAACCTGCTCATGCAACACCTGAGGGGCAAGCGCACGAGCATTTTGATACGCCTTTTTACCAACGTTTCAAAACTGTCGTGGCATGGTGTATTGATCATCGTAAAAAAACAATTATTGCCACGATTGCTAGCTTCTTTATTGGCATTGTTGGTATGGGGCAAGTGCAACAACAATTTTTCCCAGATTCATCTCGCCCTGAAATCTTGATTGATATTTACATGGCTGAGGGCTCAAGCTTTGAAGCTACTGAAGATACGGCTAAGCGTATTGAGTCTGCGATTCTGGAGCAAAAAGGTGTTCAATCGGTCACGATGTGGATTGGTAATGGTGCGCCAAGATTCTTCTTGCCGTTAGATATTATTTTCCCTAGAACGAGTGTTGCTCAGGCCATCATTATTGCTGAGCCAGCAGATCGCGATCGCTTAGTTAAAGAGTTGCCCGCTCATCTAGAGGTGGCCGCGCCCAATGCGCGTATTCGTACCAAGTTATTACCTAATGGGCCGCCTGTTGCATATCCTGTGCAGTTCAGGATTGTAGGCAGTGATCCGGTTAAGTTAAAAGAACTATCTCTTGATTTTAAAGAGATGATGCGTCAATCACCATTATTGAATGGAGTGAATGACAATTGGAACGAAAATCAGCCAGTGGCAAAAATTGAAGTGGATACAGCGAAGGCTCGTGAGTTAGGTGTGCCACCACAAGTGATTGCACAAACTTTATCGAGTCATTTTGGAGGTATTACGATTGGTCAGTATCGTGAGTCTGATCGATTATTGCCAATCGTTTTACGTTTGCCACGCCACGAGCGCGATCAAATTGCGGATATTAAAGATACGATGTTGGCCACGGTCACAGGTACACCAGTGCCTTTATCTCGTATTGCCCAAGTGAAGGTTGTTTGGGAGCCTGCAACGGTGTGGCGTGAAAATCGTGAGTATGCGTTAACGGTTCAAGCAGACGTTAATCCCGGAGTACAAGGTCCGACAGCAACAACTGTCTTAATGGGGCAGTTCAAGCCTTTAATTGATAAATTGCCGCCAGGTTATAGGATTGACATCGGTGGAGCGGTTGAAGAAAGTAGTAAGGGACAGATGTCGATTATGGCGGGTATGCCAATCATGTTATTTATCACCTTTACATTGTTGGTCATTCAGTTAAAGAGTTCATCTAGGGCCTTTTTGGTATTGCTGACAGGTCCATTGGGTATTTGTGGTGTGGCACTTTCATTGTTATTGCTTAACCGCCCATTTGGTTTCGTTGCCTTGTTAGGCTTTATTGCTTTGCTCGGTATGATTATGCGTAACTCAGTGATTCTGATTGATCAGATTGAGCAAGGTCGAGCTGCCGGCGTGGCGGCGCGTCAAGCAATTATTGATGCATGTGTAAGTCGTTATCGTCCGATTATCTTAACCGCTGCTGCAGCTGTTTTAGCGATGATTCCATTATCAAGAAGTGTGTTCTGGGGGCCTATGGCGGTAGCAATTATGGGCGGCTTGATTGTTGCGACTGCATTAACTTTATTGTCTTTACCAGCGATGTACGCCGCTTGGTTCAAGATTGATAAAGATACTCCTTAAAGAAGGCTGATATGCGTATCGAAATTCCGCAAGACAAGAAGTTTGTTCACGAATCTATTATCCCCATTCGTTGGGGTGATATGGATGCCTTAGGGCATGTGAATAATGCGGTGTATTTCAGATATATTGAACAAGCTCGTATTAATTGGTTAGATAGCTTTAACTTGGCAATTAGCCGTGAAGATCAAGGCGTGGTGGTTGTGAATGCTTTTTGTAATTTCATGAAGCAGATTACTTATCCAGCCAGTTTGATTGTTAAAACGTATATTGCTAATCCAACCAGGGTAGGAGTGGATACGTTCAATTTAATGTCACTAACCACCGATCCAGATACGGTTTATGCCGCTGGTGGTGCCACCATGGTGTGGGTAGACTTTAAGGCGCAAAAGGCTATATCTTGGCCAGCGGACATGAAGGAAAGATTCCTTATTTAGGTTTTACTCAGGTTTTTTGAGTAAAGAGGCCAATAAAGGATTGAGTTTGGCGGCTGATTTGCCAGTCTGCTTTGACTTAACACCCTGTTTTGGAACAGAATTTTTCATTTGATGGGCAACAGCTAGGCCCGCATTCTTATAGAGATCAGTCTTTTTCATAGACTAAACTTTACCTGATTGATTTAAAAGATGTTTTTTTCGTTAAATTTTGTCAGGTCAACGCAATCAATTTAAGATATTTTCTTATCGATAATGTATGTTCAAAGCTTGCCAGTAGCCTAAGTCTTATATAAGATATAAGTCTTAAATATTGGTTCATTTAATTGTCTAAATAGAGAGGAAAGACTATGTTGAAAGCCTATCGTGACCATGTCGCAGAACGCGCGGCACTAGGTATTCCACCGCTACCATTATCTGCACAGCAGACTAGCGAGTTGATCGAATTATTGAAAAACCCACCAAAAGGTGAAGAGTCTGTATTGGTTGAGTTGATCACTTACCGTGTTCCGGCGGGTGTGGATGATGCAGCAAAAGTAAAAGCCTCTTATTTAGCAGCGGTTGCTTTTGGTAAAGAAAAGACACCATTAATTACTCGTGAAACAGCGACTCAACTTTTGGGTACGATGTTAGGCGGTTACAACATTTCTCCTCTCATTGATTTGTTGGATGACGCAGTTGTAGGCACGATTGCCGCTGATGGTTTGAAAAAGACATTGTTGATGTTTGATCAATTCCATGATGTGAAGGAAAAGGCTGATAAAGGCAATGCCAATGCGAAAGCTGTTTTGCAAAGCTGGGCTGATGCTGAGTGGTTTACAAGCCGTCCAGAAGTGCCGCAAAGCATGACATTGACAGTATTTAAAGTAACTGGTGAAACAAATACTGATGACTTGTCTCCAGCGCCTGACGCATGGAGTCGTCCAGACATTCCTTTGCACGCGCTAGCAATGCTTAAAAATCCACGCGATGGTATTGAGCCACAAGAGGCAGGCAAGGTTGGCCCGATTAAGCAATTAGAAGGTCTACAAGCTAAAGGCAATTTAGTTGCTTATGTTGGTGACGTTGTTGGTACAGGTTCATCACGTAAATCAGCCACGAACTCTGTGTTGTGGTTCACTGGTGAAGACATTCCTTATGTACCTAACAAACGCTTTGGTGGTGTTTGTTTAGGTAGCAAAATCGCTCCTATTTTCTACAACACGATGGAAGATGCTGGCGCATTGCCGATCGAGTTAGATGTAAACAGCATGAACATGGGTGATGTGATTGAGTTGCGCCCTTATGAAGGTAAAGCTTTAAAAGATGGCAAAGTAATTGCTGAATTTAAAGTTAAATCAGAAGTATTGTTTGATGAAGTACGTGCTGGTGGCCGTATTCCATTGATCATTGGTCGTGGTTTAACAGCGAAAGCTCGTGAAGCTTTAGGTTTGCCAGTTTCTACATTGTTCCGTTTGCCAACTAATCCAGCTGATTCTGGTAAAGGTTTCTCATTGGCGCAGAAGATGGTTGGTCGCGCATGTGGCTTGCCTGAAGGTAAAGGCGTTCGCCCAGGTACTTACTGTGAGCCTAAGATGACAACTGTTGGTTCACAAGACACAACTGGTCCAATGACTCGTGATGAGTTAAAGGATTTGGCTTGCTTAGGATTCTCATCAGACATGGTGATGCAGTCATTCTGTCATACAGCCGCTTATCCAAAGCCAGTGGATGTGAAGATGCACCACGAGTTGCCTGATTTCATTAGCACACGTGGTGGTGTTGCTTTGCGTCCAGGTGACGGCGTGATTCACTCATGGTTGAACCGTTTATTGTTGCCTGATACGGTTGGTACTGGTGGCGACTCACATACTCGTTTCCCAATTGGTATTTCTTTCCCAGCTGGTTCTGGTCTAGTGGCATTTGCTGCTGCAACCGGCGTGATGCCTCTAGATATGCCTGAGTCTGTATTAGTTCGCTTTAAAGGCAAGATGCAGCCTGGTGTTACTTTGCGTGACTTGGTCAATGCGATTCCTTTGTATGCTATCAAGCAAGGTTTATTAACCGTTGAGAAGAAGGGCAAGAAGAATATTTTCTCTGGCCGTATTCTTGAGATTGAAGGTTTACCAGATCTTAAAGTTGAACAAGCTTTTGAATTGTCAGATGCTTCTGCAGAACGTTCAGCGGCTGGTTGTACTGTTCACTTAAACAAAGAACCAATCATTGAATACATGAATAGCAACATCACATTGATGAAGTGGATGATTGCAACAGGTTACTCTGATGCGCGTACTTTGGGTCGTCGTATTAAGGCGATGGAAGCATGGTTGGCTAAACCTGAGTTGTTAAAAGGTGATGCCGATGCAGAATACGCTGCTGTGATTGAGATTGATTTGGCTGATGTACATGAGCCAATCGTTGCTTGCCCGAATGACCCTGATGATGTGAAAACATTATCAGAAGTTGCTGGCGCAAAAATTGATGAAGTATTTATCGGTTCTTGCATGACTAACATTGGTCACTTCCGTGCAGCTTCTAAGCTATTAGAAGGTAAGCGTGATATTCCTGTTAAGTTATGGGTTGCTCCTCCAACAAAGATGGATGCTCAACAATTAACAGAAGAAGGCCACTATGGTGTTCTAGGTAGTGCCGGTGCTCGTATGGAAATGCCTGGTTGTTCACTCTGTATGGGTAACCAAGCGCAGGTTCGTGAGGGCGCAACCGTGATGTCTACTTCAACACGTAACTTCCCTAATCGTTTAGGTAAGAACACCTTTGTTTACTTGGGTTCTGCTGAGTTAGCTTCTATTTGTTCTAAGTTGGGTCGTATTCCAACGAAGGAAGAGTACATGGCTGACATCGGTGTGATTAACGCCAGCAGCGCTAACATCTACAAATACATGAACTTTGATCAAATCAAAGATTTCAGTGATGTAGCTGATAAGGTATCCGCTTAATTACTCACAAGCTGTAACTAAAAAAGCTCCTTAATATAAGGAGCTTTTTTTGTGTCTGGAGATTTTGAAATGTTCAGGGTTACTGAATAACTGCTTGTCTAGCTCTTTGTAACTTATTCCAGTGAAGGACTGAAAAAACAAATAATGGAATAAAAGCTAAGAACATCAATCTTGGAACAAAAGTGGCAACCCAGCAGATGCCAGCAGCCAGTCCTATGTTGTAGCCTGTATCAACATCTTTTTTCAAGCGACCAGCTTCTTGCATGCGTGAAAAACCATCTTGAATGGCTTTAATTAAAAAGAAAAACCAAATGACATTAAAGACGGGTACTAAAAGAAGCCAAGCCATGCCTGGGGATTGCGTGCGCATATCTGGATCAATGGCACGTAGTGTTTTGCTGATAGCGTTGATATAAAGAACAGCAAAAATGATGGGGATAATTACCAGAATTGCTAGCATATGAATCATTCTCCCTTTGTCCTCTGTTTTATACGAAAATAGCTTACCTCAATCATAGATAGAAAAAGTTCAAGATGTCCATACTCCTAAACGCTGATGAGTCTCAATTGGTATTGGTCGATTACCAGGCTAAATTAATGCCAGCCATTCATGGTGGTGAACAGGTTTTAGCTAATGCTCTAAAGCTAGCTAAGATAGCTAATTTGCTTAAATTGCCAGTTTTTGGGACAGAACAACAGCCTGAAAAATTGGGGGAGAACTTGACTGAGCTGAAGTCTTATTGCCAGAAGACCTTACCTAAAGTCCATTTTGGCGCTTGCGAGGATGGTTTAGGCGAGTGGTTAAGAGCTCCAGTTAAGAGGCAGGGCGGCAATGCCCGTAGCTTGCCTAAACACTTGCAGCGTCAACAGGAAGCGCCAGAGGAAAGAAATACCGTCATCGTAGCTGGCTGTGAAGCCCATGTCTGTTTATTGCAAACCGCCTTAGGTTTGATTGATGAAGAATTTGATGTTTGGGTTGTTACAGATGCTTGTAGCTCTAGAACAGAGGCTAATCGTGATGCGGCTTTTGATCGTTTGGCAAGTAATGGTGCAGAGTTAGTGACAACAGAGATGGTTATCTTTGAGTGGCTTCAATCTTCCGAGCACCCATTGTTTAAAACAGCCTTGGATTTAGTTAAATAACTATTCTCAAGGCTGTAGCTTTAGATCGCGTCAACATTTTTACCAAGCTCTTGTATATCTCGAGGATATAACCAGCACCATTGGCCTTCTTTTAAGTCATGAGGCATGGCATAGGCGCCAATCGTTGAGCGATGAAGGCCTGCCACATGATTGCCAACGGCTGCGAGCATTCTTTTAACTTGATGGTAGCGACCTTCAACGATGGTCATGGCTAATAATTTATCGTCTTTTTGAACGCATGCTTTTGCAAAGCATGGCTTAGGATCATCATCCAAAATCACTCCATTGAGTAAATGATCAATTTGTTTTTGAGTGATCGATTCGGCGGTTGTGATGTCGTAGATTTTGCCGATATTCTTTTTAGGGCTGGTCATCTTATGGATAAATTGACCGTCATCAGAGAGTAATAGTAGGCCAGTGGTGTCCCAGTCTAGGCGACCAACGCATTGAATACCGCGCTCAATCAGTGGCTGAGGTAATAATCCATAAACACTCGGGTGGTGACTGGTTTTGTGGGAGCATTCATAGCCTACCGGCTTATGAAAGGCCACATAGGCTTTTTCGTGGTACTCCCAATGCGCTCCATCCACTTCTAATTGCAGGTTTTCTGTGGCAATTTTATCTTCTGGATCTTCGGCTAAAACACCGTTTACTTTAACTAGGTCAGCATAAACTAGGTCGCTACAGTAGCGTCGGGTGCCAAATCCTTGGCTAAATAATATTTTCTCTAAAGTTAAAGGTTTTGCCATGCTTATTCAGGTATTCATATAATGTTCAAAATGACTGATTCTGAGGATACTACAGAGTACAGTTCAACTAATATAAAGAACAGGGAGATAAAGACATGCCAATTATTACTAATATTGAAGATTTAAGGGTTTTGCATCAAAAACGCACCCCTAAGATGTTTTATGACTATTGTGATTCTGGTTCATGGACTGAGTCGACTTATCGTTCAAATGAGACTGATTACCAAAAAATTAAATTCCGCCAAAAAGTAGCGGTGAATATGGAGAATCGCACCACCAAAACCCAAATGGTGGGGCAAGATGTGGTGATGCCTGTTGGTTTAGCCCCAACAGGATTAACTGGCATGCAACATGCTGATGGTGAGATTTTGGCAGCCAAAGCCGCTGAAAAATTTGGTGTGCCATTTTGCTTATCAACCATGAGTATTTGCTCAATTGAGGATGTGGCTGAACGCACGAAAAAACCTTTTTGGTTCCAGTTATATGTGATGAAAGATCGTGCTTTTATTGAACGTTTAATTGATCGTGCAAAAGCAGCTAAATGTTCTGCATTGGTTTTAACTTTAGATTTACAAATCTTGGGCCAGCGACATAAAGATATTAAAAATGGTTTAACAGCACCGCCTAAACTGACGATTCCAAATATCATCAACATGATGACGAAACCTCGTTGGTGCATGAATATGGCCATGACACCGCGCCGCACATTTAGAAATATTGTGGGTCATGCAACGGGGGTAGGTGATATGTCTTCTCTATCTTCTTGGACAGCCGAGCAATTTGATCCAGCTTTAAGTTGGGATGATGTGGAGTGGATTAAAAAGTTATGGGGTGGAAAATTAATTATTAAAGGCATCTTGGATGAGGGGGATGCTCGTTTGGCTGCTAATTCTGGCGCAGATGCCTTGGTGGTATCTAATCATGGTGGTCGTCAGCTAGATGGTGCCGTTTCAAGTATCAAGGCGTTGCCAGGTATTGTTGATGCGGTTGGTAAAGATATTGAAGTTTGGGTTGATGGCGGCATTCGTTCTGGACAAGATGTGCTAAAAGCCTGGGCCTTGGGTGCTAAAGGCACACTGATTGGTCGACCATTCCTCAATGGCTTAGGAGCGATGGGCGAGGCCGGCGTGACCAAATGCCTTGAAATCATTCATAGAGAGTTGGATGTCACGATGGCGTTTACAGGTCATCGAGATATTCAGAATGTAACTAAAGATATTTTGTATCCAGGCACTTATTAATAAAGGTTTTGATCTATGAATCCAGCTGCCTTAAGTGAGAGTATCCAGCTAGCTGTCGCGCCCGTTTTTTTATTAACGGCAGTTGCCGGTATGATCGGTGCTATGACGCAGCGTTTGGCTCGAGTGATTGATCGGGCGCGCGTTATTCATAAAGAGCTTGGATATGCAGGAATTTCTGATTCCATTCGCTTAGCTTATGAAGTAGAGTTAAAAAATATTGCGAAACGTGGCAGATTTATTAATGTGGCCATGATCTTTTTAGTTCTTTGCGCACTTATGATTGGTTTAACTGTCTTGGAATTATTTTTTGCTGAAACATCTAGCGGAAAATTGATGGTCTCAGCTTTTGTGATGTATACCTTTGTCGCTGGTATTGGATCTTTTATCTTTGCGTTGATGTCCTTGTTAGCTGAAGTATTAATTGCCTCTTATTCCATACGTTGGAAACCTCACCAATAACTGCCTATTTTGGAGATTGCTATGGCTTTGTACCAATTGAAAGATAAAAAACCTTCGATTCATCCTAGTTCTTATGTGGCCAAAGAAGCTACTTTAATTGGTGATGTGATTGTTGGTGAAGATGCCAGTGTGTGGGCGGGTGTGGTGATTCGTGGTGACAATGAACCTATTACTATTGGTAAAGGTAGTAATGTGCAAGAGGGTACTGTGATGCACACAGATATCGGTTGCCCATTAACACTGGCTGAAGGTGTGACGGTTGGTCATCAGGCGATGCTCCATGGCTGCATTATTGGTGAAGGATCGTTGATTGGTATTCAGGCGGTGGTGCTTAATCGAGCCGTGATTGGTAAGAACTGTTTGGTGGGTGCTGGCTCAGTCGTTACAGAAGGCAAAGTATTCCCTGATAATTCACTCATCTTGGGCTCTCCTGCGAAAGTAGTGAAAGAACTCACGCCAGAAGCAATTGCTGCTCTAAAAACTAGTGCGCAAAATTACGTGGCAAAAAAGAATCTATTTAAAGAACATTTAGTAGAAATCTCATAAAAAGATAGAGCCATGATTTCAGGGTTGGTTCAAATACTGTTGTGGCAAGGATTGGGTGAGCTTGTATCCCATTTTCTCTTGCCGATTATTCCTGGCCCAGTATTGGGACTTATTTTCTTGTTAGTGTATTTGTTGATAAAGGGGCGTGTGAATGCTTCTTTATCCTTGGTGTCTGATGCCTTTAGTCAGCATTTAGGGGTGTTGTTTATTCCGGCTGCTGTGGGCGTGGTGCTTTTCTTGCCTCAACTACGCGCTCATGCTTGGTCAGTGATAGCGGCATTGGTGGTGAGTGTGGTCTCAACCATTACGGTCACTGCTGTGGTGTTACGTTTCATGGCCAAGGGAGATTCAAGTGGCTCCTGATGCTTTAAAAATTGCAGAGATATGGGTTTATTTATCAGGCAGTCCTTTATTCGCCTTGATCCTGACCTTGACAGCTTATCAAATAGGTCATTGGTGCTATCTAAAAACTGATAAATATCCTTTGTTTAATCCAGTAGCGATTGCTGTTCTTCTGGTGGCAATTTGTTTATTTGTGGTTGATATGCCGTATCAAACCTATTTTCAGGGCGCGCAGTTTGTTCACTTTTTATTAGGTACGGCCACTGTTTCATTAGCTGTGCCTATTTACCGTGGCATGAGCTCTTTAAAAGCCCGATTAATTCCTTTGTTGGTGGCCTTGCTTTGTGGTGGTGTGGTATCGATTGTTAGTGCTGTTGGAGTGGCGACATTTTTAGGTGCTGATGCCACCATTATTGGTGCTTTTTATGCGAAATCTGTGACAGCACCTATTGCGATGGGTGTTGCAGAGCGCTTGGGTGTATCCCCAACCTTAACGGCTGTTTTTGCCATTGTGACGGGTATTTTAGGTGCCATGTTAGGTAGCACAATCTTGAATCTGCTTGGCATGAAGCAGTGGTGGCAACGAGGTTTTGCGATGGGAACTGCAGCCCATGGAATTGGTACTTCTAGAGCTTTTGCAGTCCATCCTGAAGCGGGGACCTACGCTAGCTTAGCCATGGGGCTTCATGGAATTTTAGGAGCTTTGTTGATTCCGCTTTTAAAGAATTATTTGTGATCTTGCATCAGTTTGTTGGCAACAGCTATCAAAAGTGCATCTCGTCCTCTGCCTGCTACGAGTTGAACACCAATCGGTAGTTGGTTAGACCCCAAATAAAGTGGCAGGGTGATGCAGGGTAATCCCATCAGCGTCCAAGTTCTACAGAAAATAGGATCACCTGTTTGAGTTAACCCTTTGGGTGCTTCACCAATGGCGCTAGGCGTGATGAGGATGTCTAATTCTTGATGAAGTAGGCGATCTAACTCATGGCGCGCAAGATGCGCCACGCGCAAATCTTCCATGTAATGTTCATAGGTGATGGCGTTGCCTAACTTGATCAGCCCTTTCAGTTGTTGGCTTAATTGTTCTGCGTAATTATTTTGTTCAAAGGTAAAGCTCTTGGTAGCTTCAAATGACATGACACGACCATGGCGCTCAGACATATCATTGAACGCAGGTGGTAAGTCATAATTTTTAACTGGTGTATTGAATATCTGACTCATCAACTGACTAGTTTGATGAATGGCATCTAATATTTCTTTCGATGCTAGAGGACCATCAGCAGTTAGGCATGTAGCTATTTTGATGGGGGCATCAATGGACTGGATATGTGCAAGAGCCCAATCACCGCTCATGGCTGCTACACATAGAGCAGCATCTTCAACCGTTCTGCTAAAACTACCTAAAGTATCTAATGAAGGCGATAAGCTTTTTGATCCACCTAGGCTAATTTTCCCGAAGGTGGGTTTGTAGCCTACGACACCGCAGAATGACGCAGGCCTGATAATTGATCCAGCTGTTTGACTGCCTGTTGCTAATGGAATCATTGAGTCAGCAACTGCAGCTGCCGAGCCGCTAGAGGATCCTCCTGGGGTATGTTCAGGGTTGCTAGGGTTAGTTGTAGGCCCACCTTTAAAGGTGGCGAATTCAGTTGTTACTGTTTTTCCTAGTAAGACCCCGCCGGCTTGCCTCATCAACGCAATATGAACGGCATCTGTTAAAGGGCGGTTATTGGCATAAATGGGTGATCCATAGGCGGTTGGAAAATCATGTGTATCAAACAGATCTTTGGCGCCAAATGGAATGCCGTGTAATAAGCCGAGATTAGCTGATCGATCTAAGTATCTTGCTCTTTCAATAGCAGCAGAAAAATTGCTGGATACCCAAGCATGGGTGGTTGATTCTTTTTCTTCAATGCGTTCGATACATGACCGAATAAGCTCTTCTGAGCTTAGTTCATTCGCTTGAATTTTTTTAATCGCATCGGTTGCAGAAAGGAGGTAAGGGGCTGTCATTCGATAATCTTACCCTTGATAAATACTTTATGCTCAAATACATCCATGAGTTCAAATTTACCCGTTTGGTTAAAAGCAGATACGTCGAGCAATAGTTATATTTTGGCGCTTTACTGTCAACCGGGCGCGAAGAAAACTGAGGTGCAGGGGGAGCATGATGGCCGTCTCAAGATTCGATTGGCTGCACCGCCCGTTGAGGGAAAAGCTAATGATGCGTTGGTACTATGGTTATCCAAGCAATTGCATATCAATCGCTCATCTATTGAATTGCTAGCTGGCGATTTAAGTCGTTTAAAGCGAGTCAAAGTTCGAGGCGTCACCTCTGAGCTTATCTTGCAGTCCCTTGCTGTTGATTAGTTAATTACCCATATCGGCTTTATGCCAATTACTTATATTAATTATAAGTAATATAATCTTCTTCCAATCATGGAAGGAGGTTCAATTCAAGAACGTATTTAAATGGTTTCGCAAAGCTAATAAAGAGCAAATTGATGCATTGTCAAAATACCTACACGCTTTGTCATTAGCTGCCTTAATTGCAATGGTGGGCATGCCTTTTTCTGATCTCGATATTGAGATGTTGGAGATTAAGTTATTAATGCTCTTGTTGGTAACGGCTACTTTATTAGTTGTAGGAATTTTACTTTTGGAGGATAGAAATGGCGTATAAGGATGTTTTATGGTTTGTTTCTATAGGGGTCGTGATGCTGATAGCGTTTGGCATATATTTTTACGTTGAAGCTAGCCACCCTAGGTCTAAAAACGATGAAGAGGTCAATCTCAAATCGGATGCAAAGAGATAAGATTTAATTAGTTAAGAGATCAAGCTTAAAACCCGCTCAATGAAGCGGGTTATTTTTTGTGACTAGGCTTTACTCTAGCTTTGGGTTTGCTGGTGGTGCCTGCACGTGGCGGTAAACCAGTATGTTGAGTTAAGACTCTGCCACGTTGAGGTTTTTGTGGCACAGAAAAGTCACGTGGGTTATGTGCAGCTGGGGCAGTCGTTGCTTTTCCAAAAGAGGAATTCTTGCGACGAGGGCTTTGATAGCTGCCATCTGTTGTGGGTTGGTAGTTTGGAATTAAATGATGTTTTCCGTTACCAATTAAATCAGATCGTCCCATCTTCTTTAAAGCTTCACGCAATAGAGGCCAGTTATTGGCATCGTGATAACGTAAAAAAGCCTTATGTAGACGACGACGTTTTTCACCACGCACAATATCAACAGTTTCACTATCTCTAGTGACTTTGCGTAGTGGGTTCTTGTTACTGTGATACATCGCTGTGGCAGTAGCCATCGGAGATGGATAAAAAGTCTGAACTTGGTCAGCTCTAAAGCCATTCTTTTTTAACCAAATAGCTAGGCGCATCATGTCTTCATCGCTAGTGCCTGGATGGGCTGCAATGAAGTATGGAATCAGGTACTGTTCTTTACCAGCTTCTTTAGAGTATTTATCAAATAGCTCTTTAAATTTATCGTAGGCTCCCATGCCAGGCTTCATCATTTTTGATAAAGGACCTTGCTCGGTATGTTCAGGGGCAATTTTTAGATAGCCTCCTACATGGTGACTGACTAATTCTTTAATGTACGCCGGTGCTTTAACCGCTAAGTCATAACGAAGACCTGAGCCAATTAAGATCTTCTTAACGCCGGGTAAAGCGCGTGCACGGCGATAGAGCTGAATTAACGGCGTGTGATCTGTATTTAAATTCGGGCAAATATCTGGGTAAACACAAGAAGGTTTACGGCAGTGAGCTTCAATTTCTTTTGATTTGCAGGCAATGCGATACATATTCGCAGTAGGGCCGCCTAAGTCAGAGATGATCCCTGTAAAGCCAGGAACTTTATCTCTGATATCTTCAATTTCTTTGATGATGGAATTAGATGATCGATTTTGAATGATGCGACCTTCATGCTCTGTAATGGAGCAGAAAGTACAACCTCCAAAACAGCCGCGCATGATGTTGACTGAAAAACGAATCATGTCCCATGCAGGAATCTTGGCATCGCCATAAGCAGGGTGGGGTGCACGTGCATACGGTAGATCAAAGACCAGATCCATCTCTTCTGTGCTTAGTGGTACAGCTGGAGGGTTTAACCAAACATCACGAACCGATGCGCCTTCTCCATGCTGTTGCACCAGTGCTCTAGCGTTGCCAGGATTGGTCTCAAGATGCAATACACGATTAGCGTGCGCATATAAAACAGGATCTCGTTTGACGGCTTCATAACTAGGCAGACGGATAACAGTGGTATCTCGCTCTAGGCGCTTTTTGGCGCTAGGGATGATCTGTACAGCTTGAGTACTTGAGTCATCTAAGCTGCCATCACTTTTTTTACAGCCAGTACCTTGATTCTCGGCCTGTTCATCAGGTGTTAGATAAGGATTGATTGGTGCATCAATCGTGCCAGGAATATCAACGGTACTTGAATCAATTTCAGTAAAGCCAGGCGCTGAATGGCGTCTAACAAATGCGGTTCCTCTGACATCATTGATATGCCCAATTTCTTCGCCTTTGGCTAGTCGGTGAGCAATTTCAATAACAGCTCGTTCAGCATTGCCGTACAACAAAATATCAGCTTTCGCATCAATCAAAATGGAGCGGCGAACTTTATCCTGCCAATAATCATAATGAGCGATACGACGCAGTGATGCTTCAATACCTCCCATCACAATAGGTGCTTCTGGATAGGCTTCACGGCATCTTTGTGCATAAACTAATGAACAGCGGTCGGGGCGTTTGCCACCAAGACCACCAGGTGTATAGGCATCATCACTGCGCACCTTGCGGTCAGCGGTATAGCGATTAATCATGGAGTCCATGTTGCCAGCCGCAACACCAAAAAACAGATTGGGCTTGCCTAGAACTTTAAAAGGATCGGCTGATTGCCAATCGGGTTGAGCAATGATGCCAACCCTAAAACCTTGAGATTCCAATAATCGACCAATGATGGCCATGCCAAAGCTAGGATGGTCGACATAAGCATCCCCAGTGACAATAATGATGTCACAGCTATCCCAACCGAGTTTTTCCATCTCTTTCCTGCTCATTGGCAAGAAATTAGACGTGCCAAAGCATTCTGCCCAATATTTAGGGTAAGAATCTAGTCCAGGGGCGCTGGGTATCAGAGAGATAGGAAATGGCGCATTCACGGGCGTCATTTTAGGCTGTTTAGGCTTTTCTTGCTTGTTGTTGCTTGGGCTAAAAATAAGCCTAAATCTTCATTCTGGCGGATTTTTTAGGGCCAACAATCGTGATGAAGGCCTGTTTGATAGCTTGAACCTCAGCCTCTTCCAGCCCGCCCATGAGCTTGCCCAGGAAGGCAATGTGACGACGAATGCCGCCATGGCTACGAACATGAACGGTTTCTTTTAAAGCTTCCAGGAAGTCTTCCGGCAGCGGCATCTGTTTCCATTTATCTGGAGTCAGTTGGCTGATTTCTTCAGCTAGATTGTGGCGAGCTTCGAGACGGCGTTTAATTTCCGATTTACTCGGTTTTTCAAAGGCCTGATCTTCTTCTGGATGGTTTGATTGCTTCATAATGCTATTTTCGCAGACTCCTGCCCATACTCATAGAAAAGTAAAAAAATAACTCATGGCAACTAAAGCAACTATTTTTAAAGTCAATCTCTCGGTGGCTGATATTGACCATGCTTATTATGCTGATCACAGCCTGACCTTGGCTCGTCATCCTAGTGAGACAGATGAACGCATGATGATGCGTTTGTTGGCTTTGGCATTTAATGCACATTTCTTAAATGATTTATGTAACGGTGATGGCCAACTTGTTTTTGGGGCAGGCTTGTCTGACCCCGATGAGCCAGATGTCTGGTTAAGAGACTTCACAGGCCAAACTAGGCTTTGGGTGGAAGTGGGGCAGCCAGAGGAAAAGCCTTTAAGTAGAGCGTGTTCTAAATCAGAGAAAGTGGTGGTCTATGCCTATCACCATGCTGCTGAAGTCTGGTGGAAGGGCATTGAAAATAAGCTAAGTAGGATGGATAAATTATCTGTTTATCGGGTGCCAACGGAGGTGTCTTTGCAATTGGCGACATGGGCAGAGAGATCCATGCAAATACAAGCGACCATTCAGGATGGTCACTTAATGCTAAGTTGCGAGAAGGGTACTTTGGATATTACTTGTGAGCGTTGGAAATAACTAAACGAAGTTGTTAGTAATGGGGTGGTATTTCATCGCGTAGATTGCTAGAACCTTCAGAGGGCATGCTGTTGGCCATTTGTATTTTTAATGCTTTTAGTTCTTTATAGAGCAACTCAATTTGTTGCTGTTGTTTATATACCGTTTGATTTAACTCTTCGATTAAATCTTCATTGAAGCTCAGTTTGATTTCAAGATTGGTGATGCGTTCGTCAACAGACATGAGATTCCTTTGATGGCCAGATAGGTTCTTGGATATAAGAATAGCTGATGATGTGCTTGATAAGCAAATTAGATGGCAAGGCATTATCATGAAGGCTTCAGACTAGGTTGCAGCAAACATGACCCATTTATCCCCGCGCATTATTTTCTTGTTGAGCCTAGCTCCGCTATTGTGGGCGAGTAATGCCGTATTGGGCCGTATGTCAGTGGGGATTTTGTCTCCAATCACTTTAAACTTGTTTCGTTGGGTATTTGCAGCTCTTATATTGCTTCCGCTAGGGTGGCGTATCTTAAGAAACAATAGCCCTTTATGGCAGCAGAAAAAACGTTTTTTCCTGCTCGGGCTATTTGCTGTTGGCTGTTACAACACCTTGCAGTATTTATCGCTACAAACATCGACGCCAATTAACGTCACATTAATTGCAGCCTCAATGCCTATTTGGATGATGTTAATAGGAGCTGTTTTCTACGATACACAACCGCAATTACGCCAATTGTTAGGCGCTTTTATTTCTATATTGGGCGTGATGGTGGTGTTGTCCCGAGGTGAGTTGTCATCTTTGTTAAGTATCCAGTTAGTGGTTGGCGATTTATTTATTTTGTTGGCCACAATTATTTGGGCTTTTTACAGTTGGATGTTAACGAAGCCGGGAACTAGCACTGAACGAACATGGCATTGGGCTGAGTTTTTATTGGCACAGGTTGTCTTTGGTTTGATTTCATCTGCAGCTTTTTCAGGTGTGGAGGTTATGACAGGGGCATTCCAATTTGAATTCAATCTTTGGGTGGTCGCTTTGTTGTTGTATATCGCTATTGGACCTTCGATCATTGCTTATCGGTGTTGGGGCGTGGGCGTTCAACAGGCTGGACCTGCGGTAGCCTCATTTTTCTCTAACTTAACACCTGTGTTTGCCGCCATTATGTCGGCAATCTTGTTGGGGGAGATGCCTCAGCTATTTCATGCTTTGGCATTTGGTTTAATTTTGATAGGTATTTTGGTATCGTCAAAAATTAAGTGGCGTTAATAGGTTTTTAGTAACTTCAATAACCTTAAGCGCACAACTCAAAACGACCATCTTCCATTTCTGCTTGAGGTCTAACCCAGTAATCATGGGTTTGAAGTGACTCATATACATAAGCCATTTCTAGCGTCGCTTCAATCTTAGCTAATCCAGCAATACGGTAATAGCCGCCAGTTTTCAGATGTTTTAGACGGCTACCGATGGGAAATTTCCCGGGAAATTTTTCTGAAGTATGAGACTGAAGATTCATTTAAATGATCGTAACTTTGTTTTGCGAAGCCTCATCATATAAGATATTCCGATGGATCAGCAGCTACGTTTACTTTTGGAGTTATGGGAACCATTAACGCCTTTAAACACCAGAAAAATGTTTGGTGGTTATGGTGTATTTAAAGATGGTTTGATGTTTGCCATTTTTATTCGTGGCGTGCTTTACTTCAAAGTCGACTCTCTAACAATGGCATCTTTTCACGAGCTCACATTAAAACCTTTTACCTATGAGCGCATAGATAAATCAGGAAACAAGAAGATTGTTGAGTTATCTTTTTTTGAAGCACCATTGGATATCTATGATGAGCCAGAGATGGCCATCCACTGGGCTAGGAATGCCATAGGTGCAGCCTTGCGGGTTAAGAACAAATCTAGTCATTGATACTCTAAAAGTAGATAATAGCCCTGTGCAGCAAGAACTAAGATCCACCGCTCTACATTTATTGACTATTCAAGACCCAAGCTTAAAAGCTCGGGGAGTGGCTCGTTTGCGTGAAGATTATTTAAATCACCAAGTGAGCTTAGATTCTGAAATACAGATGACTGATGATGGTGTGGTGATTCCGGGGCGGCCTGAGACACCTATATTGGTTAACCCAGGCTTGGTCAAGCGTCGCTCAATGCATACACAAGAAGGTAGAGCGGTATTGATCCATGCGCTAGCTCATATTGAATTTAATGCCATTAATCTCGCTTTAGATGCTATTTGGCGTTTTCCCAATATGCCAAAGGCGTATTACGAGGATTGGTTAAAAATTGCTCAAGAAGAGGCCTATCACTTTGAGTTATTAAATCAGCACTTGCAAGTGCAGGGATTCCGATATGGTGATTTTCCAGCTCATAATAGCCTGTGGGAGATGGTGAGTAAAACAACAGACTCTTTGTTGGCTAGGATGGCCTTGGTGCCACGAACGATGGAGGCGAGGGGCTTAGATGCTTTGCCACCGATTCAGGAGAAGTTAGCTCAAGCCAACGATCCTGAAACAGTCAAAATATTACAAATTATTTTGAATGATGAGGTGGGCCATGTCCAAATTGGGAATCGTTGGTTTAACTATCTATGTCAACAAGAGTCTAAAGACCCGATACAGGCTTACGCTGATTTAATGGAAAAGTATGAGGCGCCTAAGTTGAGGGGGCCGTTTAACTATGCCGCTAGAAAGGCGGCTGGATTTAGTGATGCAGAGCTATTGGCGCTAGATATGCGCCCATAAGCGCATAAGTACGCCTAGGCATACTTAGATAAGTTCATATCTGCTGAAATTTAATTAATTCGGATGGTGCCCCAGGAGAGACTCGAACTCTCACGCCTCTCGGCACCGGCTTCTAAGACCGGCGTGTCTACCATTCCACCACCAGGGCTAATAAAAAAGCTTCTAAAACACCTTAGAAGCTTCTTTAGTTATTTGGCTCCTCGACCTGGGCTCGAACCAGGGACCTACGGATTAACAGTCCGGCGCTCTACCGACTGAGCTATCGAGGAATAGACGATGATTATAGCCTTATTTTCAAAAGATGCCAAATTTTCTATGTCTTTGTTTTAATATAGTTTCTAACTCATTCATCTTCTAGGGAAAATGCAAGCAACTATCTTTGGTTCTATCAGCTTTGTGGGCTTACTGGTGATGTCAAATATCTTCATGACCTTCGCTTGGTATGCGCATCTAAAAAACTTATCAGATAAACCCTGGTGGCTTGCAGCCATCTTAAGTTGGGGCATTGCTTTTTTCGAATACGCCTTACAGGTACCAGCGAACCGAATTGGTTTTGAGCATTTCAATTTGGCTCAATTAAAAATTACGCAAGAAGTGATTACCTTAGCTATTTTTGTGCCGTTTTCTATTATGTATATGGGGCAGCCATTTAAGATTGATTTTATTTGGGCTGGTTTGTGCCTTCTAGGCGCTGTTTATTTCATATTTAGATAATGCATTTAGAAGTCACCTCTTGGGAACTTGCAAAAGATCTTGTTAAACCCATTCGTTATGAGGCGTTTGTTAAAGAACAATCTATTCCTGAGGAAGAGGAATGGGATGAATTTGATCCGCTAGCTTGGCATGCTGTTTTAAAAGTGAATGACCTAACCATTGGAACAGGGCGTTTGATTATCAATGGCTCTAAAGCCAGAATTGGTCGTATGGCTATAGATGCTCAATATCGAGGTCAAGGGTTTGGTAAAGCCATTCTTCATCAATTAATTGAAGTTGGAAAAGAAAAAGGCGTACAAGAATTTATCTTGCACGCCCAAGTTCATGCGATTGCTTTTTATGCGCAATCAGGCTTTGAACCCCATGGCCCCATCTTCGATGAAGTAGGTATTGACCATGTGGAAATGCGCCTAGAAGCCTAGTTAGAAATCAAAAGTAGCAGTTGCTCTCATGATTCTAGGTGCACCTGGCATTAGGTATGCATCCCCTAAAGATTCTGGTACATCTCTCCAGTACCTTTTATCAAACAAGTTCTCCACATAGAAATTAAGTCTAGCTTTAATGTCATTAACTTTTATATTTTGTGTGACACCAGCGTCAAATCTATAGAAAGATGGAACGCTGACTGTGTTATCTCTGCGTGCATATTTGCTACCTTCATAAGTTACACCACCATTTAAAGATGTTTGCTCGTATCCAGGTATTTTGTAACTAGCAAATGAACTAATCTTGAACTTAGGGACATTCATTGCATATTTACCATCAAATTGGTCGCCTGTATCTTTTGTGACTGCATGAATGGCTGTCGCTGATACTTGAATGCCTAAACGGCTCGTTACATTACCCGCTAGACTTGCCTCAATGCCAGTATGTTGCTCCGTGCCTCTTTGAACAAAATCACTATAACTGCCACTACTTGAAATGGTCGTGTATTCATATGGTTTTTTAATTTCAAAAATCGCCAATGATGCTTGTAGTTGAGGGGTTATTAATGCTTTGCTACCCATTTCTACTTGAGAGGTAACTTTATAGGGAGTTACGTAATAATTGGTATTTGTTGCAATATAAGGTGCTCTTGTACCCAGCTCCAACCCTTGTGAATATGAAACGTAGTTAGAAATTGTCTCTGTTAATTTATAAGAGACACTGGTTGACGGTAGAGCCTTATTCTTTGAATTTTCACCGCTAATATAAGCCCCTTGGTTGTTTGGATCTGCACCTATCCAATTTTCAGTCGCTTTAATTAGTTTGACTCCGGCTTGTAGTGTGAATTTATCTAAGCCAGTAATTTGATCATTGATATAGGTAGATTTCTGTTTATGTGTGTAATGAAAATAATCGATACCAGGGATAGTGCTTCCAGGGTACACGTTATATCCATTTGGTGCTGAAAATATATTTCCGGTAGCGATAGGTGAGCCATTACTATCTAAAAATAAATCCCAAGCAAAGTTTGGTTGATCAACTCTTCTTGTAAATAATGAAGAGCCAAAAGTTAATTTGTGATCAAGATTATTAATTTTTAATTTACCAATTAATTCAGCTTTTAACTCTTGATTCTGGTGAAGTTCTTGATTGCTTTGATAGTCGGAGATTGTGAAGTCTCCTGTCCGTGAAAAATAGTTGTAGAAGTTTCCAGTATTACCGCCCCATGCGAATGAGCTATTATCACTGGCAAGAATGTGGCTGATTTGATAGCCTACATTGACCTTCCAGTTTGAATTTAGATCTTGAATAATCCTAGTTCCAAAATTGGTTTGTTCGGTTACAACAGGCTTTCTCCAAGGTTGTACTGCTAGAACCTGTTCTGGATTAATAGGAGGCAAATCTGTGCCACCTAAGAGCTGATAGCCTGGTTGGCTAAATTGCCTTTTCTTTTGGTAATCAAAATCAGTTTCTATTTTGGTAGATGAAGACGGTAGAGCATCCATTGAGACACTAATGAACTCTCTATGACCAGTCGCTTCTTTAGCGTAAGGTTTGATATCTTCATTGGCAGCATTTAAACGAATACCTAATGTTTTCTCATCATTTAACCAACGTCCAAAATCAACTGATTGAGAAAAGGTGCCTCGTTCGCCATATCCAATTGAGATGCTGTTGATATTGGTTGGTCGCTTGGTGACATAGTTAATGTAACCACCAGGTGACATAGCCCCTGTATCTGCTCCAGAAATACCTTTGATTACTTCAACACGCTCCTTATTTTCCATGGCAGTCGGAGCCTCAGAAGCTAAAGCCATACCATTCAGTTGATAACCTGTGCCGTAGTCAAGAGCAAAGCCTCTGATGGCAAATCCCTCGTAATACCCTAGGGTTGTGTAGTTCGGTTGGACAGAAGCATCATTTCTCAAAACTTCACTAGCTTTTTGAGCGATTGTTTTTTCAATTTGATCTTTGGTGATGCTATTAGTTGATTGAGTTTGATCAATCCAGCGTCCACCAAAGCCTGCTTGAACTTCTTGGCTAATCAGACCATCAGGTCCACCTGTCACCACCACAGGTGATAGTTGAGTCTCTTCAGCAGAAACTTGATTGTTAATCATTAATAGCAGGGCGCATGCACCTGCAATACGGTTTAGTTTTGGCATATAAGCCATCGTTAATACTCCTTGTTTAAACGATGGCGAGTTTGGGATGCGATTTTGGACGCTTCCCTGCGCTCGCATTATCGAGATCAGGTTCAACGGGTATTTCTCACCCACATCCGATAAAGCTAGATGCAGGACCCCGAGCTAATATCTAGAAAATCTAGATGTTCACATTATAAAGAAATTTACTGAATGAGCGAGTTTAGTAACTCTTGAATATGTTTTTCAGTGGTTTTAACCCGTTGATTAAGGTCGCCACTGATGATTTCATAAGGAATTTGCAGCTTATCTAATCTAGCTTGAATTCTGTAATGAACTTTAGCTTGAGCTAAAGGACTATCGCGCATGATGCCGTCACTCTTCCAAGGAAAGTTAATTTGTGTGAATAGTGTCAAATCGTAATCATGATCTTGTGCAAACTTATTTACTGCTGCATCTGGTGAGCCAAACACAAGCTCACTATAAATTCCTGTGAGTAGCGGGGTGGTATCGCAAAACAAAAATACAAACTCAGCATCTTGGTGCTCTTGTATTAGCTGGGCGGCTAGTTCTGATTCAAGCTGCTTTTGTCTTTGTGCAATGGCCGCTTGCTCTCCCTCTGTTGGGGTCCGATTATTTTCCTCAACAAATAAACGTACGACCTCGGGAACAAATGCTGATGGATATTGTTTTTTATAGACTTCAGTTAACTTTTGGGCAAGTGTCGTTTTACCAGTGCATTCAGCACCCAGAAGCGCTATTTTGATTACATGACTCATAGAGGTCGGCTCTCTACGCTCATGAGTTTCTTCCACTGACGCCAGCCTGCTACACATAACAGCACAAATAAACCATATAGCAAGGCGGTTAGGTATAAATCTTTAAATATATAAAGGCCAATATAGATAACATCAACAAAAGCCCATACAAGCCAGTTTTCGATCCACTTATGAGCGCTCATATAGGTAGCAACTAGACTGGCGGCTGTTAAAAAAGCATCGATATTAGGCACATCAGAATTGGTGTACTGAGTTAACGCTAATCGAATCATCACGAATAGTGCTGCACAGGCAATAATCATGTGTATCACTGATTGGCGATGAATATGGCTAAAGTGGGTAGTTGGGGTAGAAGTCTTCGATTTTTTTAACCATTTCATCCAACCATACATAGCTAGAACAACAAACACTAACTGAAGCGCAGCATCGCCGAATAATTTAGCTTCTTGAAAGACCCAGCCATAGGCTAATGAACTAAGAATCGCTAGCGGCCAATTTAAAACATGTCCTATGGCATTGAAGATTACACATGCCAGTGACAATACAAACGCTACGATTTCAAGATTCATAACAGCTGTAGATGACTAAGCTCTTCTGAGCAAGAAATCAGCGCTAACAGCTGCTGCATCAGGCGTTAATGCGCCTTCTAAGATAAGCTCTGCAGCACTTGCAAACGGTAGGCGTACGAAACTTTCAACTTCCCCGTCATTATTCTTAGGCGTGAAATCTTCCGGTAGCTCTAAATCGAATGTAAACAGGCTCTCATCATGCAAGCCTTTGGGCTCTACCACGCGTTTGACGTTAATGACGCCAATTGGCTCAATCAATGCCCCTAGATGGTCTGGAATACCAGATTCCTCCCAAAGTTCTCTGATAGCGCATTGTTGAGGTGTTTCATCGGCACTAATACCGCCAGCGGCGATGTTATCGAGCATATTAGGGTCGGTTGCTTTAGTGGAGCTGCGCTGACCTAGCCACAGCTCTTTATTGGCGGTATAGCCGTTGATATGGCAGGCGCGACTATGGAAGCCTAAAGATCGGAAAATGGCTCGTTCTACTCTAAAGCGCTCATGCCCTAGATCATCAATCCAAGCAAATTCTTCATTTCGCCAACCAGGGGTGACACCTTCTTTTTTTAAAAACTCAGCTAAGTCTCTTAATTCTTGGCTTAATAGGGCAGGTGGTAGCTTCTCTAGTTGAAGATATTCACCGAATCGCGCAATAGCATTTGTTTCTGATTGCTCAATATAGCGTTCAATCAGCGATACATAGTCTGGTTGAAGATGACCAATGACATCAATGCCATAGCGGATACCTAACCAATGATGGGGAACTGGCCTGATAGAGGTTTCAAGTAACTCTTCTAGTGCAGCTTTGGTTGTGGCAGAAATTAATGACATATCTACAATGTTTTTAAATATCGCTTGATTATCGTCTAAACCTAGCTCTTGGCTTCATAATCGCTGTAATAACGTCATTATTAACGAAAACATTCATATATGAGTCAAGATACTGAGATGGAAGCAGAAGATTTTGAACCGTTGATTCAGGCAGGGCACGCTATTTGTGCATCAGATGCTTTGATTGATGGGGAAGATGGTTTTAGATTTCAGATTAGAACTTCAGATATTGCGGATCGGGTTGGGGGCGTTGATCATCGTTTAGATGAAACGCTACCGGCTTTTTTAATCCGCTATGACAGTGTTGCTCATGCTTATCTCAATCGTTGCTCACATGTGGCCATGGAATTGGATTGGCAGCCAGGTCAATTTTTTACACAAGATAAAACAGCCATCATTTGCGCATCACACGATGCTCAGTATGAGCCTAGTACTGGCGCTTGTATTTCTGGTCCATGCCCAAGAGGCGCGACACTTGTTAAGCTTGATGTCGAAGAAAAAAATGGACAGATTTTTTTATGTCAAGCAGTTTGAATAGAATATTTTTTAGATTAATTTTGCACAATTATTTTTTATTGAGTGGCTGGAAGCGGTTGCCTAATTTTTAAGCAAGTAACTTCAAGCCATGTTGTATAAGACTTTTTCTATTTTTTATGTGTAGTAGTCCACAGAAGTTGTGGATAAGTTTTGTAATTTTCTTTGGAAAAAGAATTTTTACCCCTATTGACATCGACTAGAAAGATATTTTTTATAAAGATAAATATGGCATCTATTCTTGGATATCTAGCAGCGACCCTCACGACATTTGCTTTTTTGCCTCAGGTGATTCATCCGTATAAAACAAAAAATACAGAGGCTATTTCTGCATGGATGTACTCCATATTTAGTGCTGGAGTTTTTCTTTGGTTAATTTATGGTTGCATAATTGAGGCATGGCCCATTGTTGTGGCAAATGCGATTACATTATTGCTATCGCTATGTATTTTGTGGATGAAATTTAATGACTAAATTACTTGTGTCAATTCTTGTGAGTATTGGCTTGCTAGCCTGCGCATCAGCTCCATTAACTAATGCGGATGGTGAAAGCTTGTCGGATGTACAAAACAAACTGTTGGGTGATATGCCTTTGCCTGGTGGTTCACGTATAGATAATGAAAAATCCCTAATTTTGGGTAGCGGTGATGGTTGGGCAGGGCGTGTGGCGATCAATTCAGCTCAAAATGGTACCGAAACCTTCAATTTCTTTAGAGATCAATACCAAAAAGCTGGTTGGACATTGGTTTCATCTACAAAAACAAAAAATAGCATCTTGGTATTTATCAAAAAAGATCGAACAGCAACGATTGAAATTGAAGAGGGTGCTTTTGGCGGTAAAGCTTCAGTGATGTTAACGGTTGCACCAAGAAGTACAGTCATCCCGCCAGTAAGCAAATAAGGAGCTGCTACTAATGAAGATTAAACCAGGATCTTTGTTATATGCCCTAGGCGTTTGGCATCACTTTTGGAAATTGGCAGGCTATCCCTTGAACCGTTATGCTTTTTTAGTCCTGAAGGCCAATATTAGTGTTTGGCAACTGAGAAGAGCTAAGTAACCCTCTACTAGGCCCATTTAATAGCTTGTTTGATGGGCTCTAAATAATTTGATGCCGATAGTTACCGCGCCAATAATAAGCATGGTGCCGATGAAATCACCTAGTGCCATGGCTAAACTATCTCTTACGTAAAATTGATATTGTTTTTGCAAAAAGTAACTCAATGTAAATTGAGTAACAAATGCATGAATTAAGTTGCTAACCAACGATAAAACCGGTATTTGCCAATATTGAAGATTGCTCAAATCCAAGTTAATTTGCAGTTGATTCATCGTCAATCTAATAGCAAATAAACTAGCTAAGCTACTGCTGGTGGCAAAGGATAACCATACCGCGATATGTTGGTCAGGCAATATTCCTGCAGCAGATATCAGCAAGGCAATGCAGTCGCCAATAGCGCCCCAAGCTCCAAACAGCATGATGCTGAGCAATCGAATTCCTGCTGGTAAAAATACAAGATAAATCCATTGATCGTGAATGAGAATCTCTGGAGATAGTTTGGTGATCTCTAGAGAAACAAAATAAAGTATCAATGATGCTAGAACCATGAGTAGGCGTTGAAGCACGGGGTTCTTGATTAAAGTTGCTAGCATTTTCTTGGAGCTAAAAATTCTTAATTAAACATAATTTAATGCGACGTATTTCATTAGGATATAGGGAATTACCTAAATCTGCAGTGATTTAAAAATATTAATATTTGTGGAAATATCGGGTTTTTTTATGACAAAATGCAACCATCGTTTTCATGTTCTTAGGGACTAAAAGAGTGACGTATGGGCAAAAACCAGAATCCTGATATTTACTTTCGATTTCTTAATTTGGCGAAAGCTTTGGTTGATAGCAGTTCAAAGGAGTTAGATAGCACGGCTCGGCAACTGTTAGAAACTATTTGTTTGCATACCTATGCCACAAAAGATAGCTTAACCGTCTCAGCAATCATTTCTATGAGCGATATTGGCTCACCAGCAACATTGCATGCGCGTATTAAAGGCATGGTGGCTACAGGATATTTGACCCTAGATATTCAAAAAGATGCCCGTGTCAAAAAAGTACTACCAACAGCAAAAGCTTATAAATATTTTGAGCAGCTTAGCAATAATTTAGTTGCTGCCGTGACTGGGCCTTAATTGTTGATTGATGGAGGATCTTCTTGATCATCCAATCTAAATAGATATTTATGTAAAGAATCCATCAGCAACACATTGGCTTGTTCATCGGATAATTTTTTCTCGCGCACAAAGTTATCAACCCCCTTCAGTAATTTCTTAAACAACTCAAACTGCTCTGGGGTTTGAATTTGCACATCTTTGCCGACTGCTTCTGAAATGAGCATTGGGCATAAGAAGCCTAGCTCGGTAGAAATAGAAGCTTTGTAGGCTTGTAACAATGCGATGGAAGCGGTTAACTCTGTTTGAAGAGGGTCGTGGGCCTCTGCAATTAAATTAATGTTGGACCAGTAGGCAAATAGAATAGAAACTCTTTCAACCATACCTTGTGTGCCATTGGCGGTGAGTGTTTCTAGGTGAGTTTCAAAAGCATCACTATTTTCTGCATTAAAAACCACGCCCACTTTTTCTTTTAAGAGGGTAATTAAATGATCAATGGTTAACTTCTCTGACATGTGAGCTTTCTAGAATCTGATTTGGTCCCGCCAACAGGAATCGAACCTGTGTCTACCGCTTAGGAGGCAGTTGTACTATCCACTGTACTATGGCGAGCATTCAATAGGGCGCTAGCTTACCATCCGCAGAGAGTTAGGAAGGTATTTGCAACATCTACCATTAAATCAGAATTGAAATAAGCCATAAAAACCAAGCCTAAGATTAGGATTGCTACTAATTTTATTAGAGCTGATTTTGATAAAGAAGACATGGTTGAGGATGGCTAGTTATTGGTTGCTAGCTTAGGTCTAATGAGAGCAGATTCTTTAATCGGTAAATTTACTGCTCCTGCGAAAATGCCTAAGGCAATCGCGATGAACCAAACGATGTTGTAGTTACCGACTTGGTCGTATAAGTATCCGCCTAGATAAACGCCTAAGAAGCTCCCAATTTGGTGAGATAAGAAGGCAAATCCAGATAGCATGGCCATGTGCTTAATGCCAAATATTTGTGTGATGAGGGCATTGGTGACAGGGACTGTTGAGAGCCACAAGATGCCCATGACAGCAGAGAAGATATATACCGAACTAGCAGTAATCGGCATCAATAAGAATATGCTGATGGCAATCGATCTCGATACATAAATGGTTGCAAGGATCAGACGTTTAGGTAGTTTTTGACCTAGTACGCCTGCGTAGTAAGTGCCAAGTACATTAAATAAACCAATAAGTGCTAATGCGATGGTCGCTAACTCAGGATTGCTAATACCCGGATAAATTTTCGACATGTCTTTTAGGTAGGCGGGGAAGTGAACGCCGATGAAGACGACTTGAAAGCCACAAACAAAATACCCTAAGTTAATGAGTATGAAATTCTTTTCCTGAAACGCTTCTTTAATGGCTTCGAGAGCGGTTTGATCTTGTTGTTTGACGGTTAGTGCTCTCTTGCCTTCTCTAAGCAAGTAGGAAAGTGGCAAGATCAGTAGGGCAAGAGAAGACAGCGCCAACAAAGCACCTTGAGGACCCAGGGATGAAATTAAAGTTTGGTCTACTGGCACCATTAAAAATTGTCCAAATGAACCCATGGCCGCTGCCACACCCATCGCCCAGACTCTTTTTTCTTCAGGACAGTTTCTACCGATCACGCCATAAACAACGATATACGTTGTGCATGATTGGGCAACGCCAATCATGATGCCGCCGAACAAAATAAACATCAGCGATGAGCTAGCTGTTGCCATGCCTGCAAGACCTATAGCGTAAAGTAGTCCGCCAACTAAGAGAACCTTGAAGGAACCTAGACGATCTGAGAGGCCGCCGAATAAAGGTTGTGTCATGCCCCAAGTTAAGTTTTGTAAGGCAAGAGCTAGTGCAAAGGTTTCTCTGCCCCAGCCATTTAATTGGGTAATTGATAAATTGAATAAGCCAAAGCCATGACGAATACCCATAGAAAGCGTTACGAGTAATCCGCCAGCAATTAAAATTTTTGTGAGGCTGAGTGATCGATTATTCAAAATCTTCCCTAGTGTGGAGTGAGTCGGCGCAATGGTGAAAAATTAAATGATGCCTTGATCTTTTAATTGCTGTATCTCTGCGTCACTCAATCCTAATCGTTCTTTGAGAACTTCGCTGGTGTGCTGTCCTAGTAAGGGCGGAGGCCTATTTTCAACAACAGGCGTAGCACTTAGTCTCATGGGACTTCTTACTAAAGGGACTTTGCCAGCAGTAGGGTGAGGCATTTCCATTTTGATTTGTCTGGCTATGACTTGTTCATTGGCGAAAACTTCTTCGAAGTTATTAATCGGCCCGCAAGGAACATTGGCATGATCCAATGCTTCAATCCATTCCGATCTGGTTTTTTTAAGCGCCATGGTTTGGAGCAAAGGGATCAAGGTTTCTCGATGACGAATTCGCTCAGGGTTTGTGGCATAGAGCGGGTTATCTGCTAGATGTTCTTCCTCGCCTGTTTGTACGAAGTGCCTAAATTGACTGTCGTTACCTGCGGCAACAATCATCCAGCCATCGGCAGCCTTGAAGGTTTGATAGGGAACGATATTGGGGCTGGCATTTCCCCAGCGTTCTGGAGAATGGCCGCTGGTTAAGTAGTTGCTAGCGACATTGGCCATAGTGGCAATTTGTACATCAAGCAGGGCTAAATCAATGTATTGGCCTTCACCCGTGCGATCTCTATGAACGACTGCTGCCAAGATAGCTGAGGTGGCGTACATGCCGGTAAATAGGTCAGCAATGGCTACGCCAGCTTTTTGAGGGCCGCCGCCAGGCAATTCATCTTTTTCACCGGTGACGCTCATAAAACCACCCATGCCTTGAACGACCATGTCGTATCCTGGGCGGTGGGCATAGGGGCCTGTTTGACCAAAACCCGTTATAGAACAAAAGATTAGATCTTTTTTGATCTGTTTTAGGCTGTCATAATCAAGGCCATATTTCTTTAATTGGCCCACTTTATAGTTTTCAAGAACGATATCGCTCTCTAAGACCAGTTTTTTGATGATTTCTTGACCTTTTTCGGTCGAAATATCCAAAGTAATCGATCTTTTATTGCGATTAATCGCCAAATAAAAGGCAGATTCTGTTGTTTCTTGACCCTCAGAATTCTTCAAAAAAGGAGGTCCCCATTGGCGGGTGTCATCCCCCACAATCGGCCTCTCAACCTTGATTACATCGGCTCCTAGGTCTGCTAGGTTCTGCCCACACCAAGGGCCTGCTAGTACTCGACTAAGGTCTAAAACGCGAAGATGATTAAGTGCTCCCATGGAGTTCATTTTCGCATGTGGATACAATTCTTCGCCATGGCAACAAAAAAATCAGACCAATATAGCGAATCGTCGATCAAAGTCCTAAAGGGCCTTGAACCTGTTAAACAACGTCCGGGCATGTACACGCGGACCGATAACCCCTTGCATATGATCCAAGAGGTGATTGATAACGCATCCGATGAGGCCCTAGGGGGCTACGGAAAGCACATCATGGTGACCTTGCACACGGATGGCAGTGTGAGCGTGGAAGATGATGGTCGTGGCATTCCGGTGGGTATGCATCCCGAAGAGAAAAGACCCGTTGTAGAACTTGTTTTCACCCAGTTACATGCGGGTGGTAAGTTTGAAAAAGGTTCGGGTGGTGCTTATGCCTTCTCTGGCGGTTTGCATGGCGTGGGTGTTTCTGTCACCAATGCTTTGTCTAAACGGATGGAAGTAACCGTTTGGCGTGATAAACAAGTTTCTACTTTAGCGTTTGAGGCGGGTTTTGTGGTCGAGCCACTTAAAACCAAGATAGCACCTATGGGGGATCGTCCTAACGGTACTCGCGTGCGTGCTTGGCCAGATGCTAAGTATTTTGATAGTGCCAGCATCCCATTGGCAGAGCTGCAACGTTTGTTACGTTCTAAGGCCGTATTGTTACCTGGCGTCAAAGTAACCTTAATTCAGGAAAAGGGTGGCGAGCCACAAACATGGCTGTACGCCCAAGGTCTTAAAGGATATTTAGATGAGGCGATGGCGCAAGGTGGCCATAGTCCTGTTGTGATTCCAGCTTTTGATGGTGAACATTTCGCTGACCCTAATCGTGTCGGTGAAGATTCTTTTGCTGAAGGTGAAGGCGCTAGTTGGGTTGTGGCATGGACAGAGGAAGGTGCGCCTGTACGCGAGAGTTATGTGAACTTAATTCCAACTCCTGCAGGTGGAACACATGAAAGCGGTTTGCGCGAAGGCTTGTTTAATGCGGTCAAGAGTTTTATTGATATTCATGCTTTGCAACCGAAGGGTGTGAAATTAATGCCTGAGGACGTGTTTGCGAGAGCTTCATTTGTGTTGTCAGCAAAGGTGCTAGATCCGCAGTTCCAAGGGCAAATTAAAGAGCGTTTGAATTCACGTGATGCTGTGCGCTTAGTTTCTGGTTTTGTTAAATCAGCTCTAGAGCTTTGGCTAAATCAACACGTTGATTACGGTAAAAAGCTTGCAGAGTTAGTGATTAAGCAGGCGCAAGCAAGAACGCGTGCAGGTCAGAAAGTTGAAAAGAAAAAATCATCAGGTGTTGCAGTTTTACCTGGCAAGCTGACTGATTGCGAAAGTGAAGATATTGCTAGTAATGAAATCTTTTTGGTTGAGGGTGATTCTGCCGGTGGTTCAGCCAAGATGGGGCGTAATAAAGAGTATCAAGCGATTCTTCCTTTGCGCGGTAAGGTCTTAAATACTTGGGAAGCAGAGCGTGATCGCTTATTCGCCAACAATGAAGTCCATGACATTGCCGTTGCGATTGGTGTCGATCCACACGGTAGTAAAGATGAACCAGATTTGAGTAATTTGCGTTATGGAAAGATTTGTATTCTTTCAGATGCTGACGTGGACGGTGCTCATATTCAAGTGTTGTTATTAACGCTGTTCTATAAACATTTCCCTAAATTAATGGAGCGTGGCCATGTCTATATTGCTAGACCACCTTTGTTTAGGGTTGATGCACCAGCTAGAGGTAAAAAACCAGCTCAAAAACTTTACGCCTTAGATGAAGGTGAGTTGAAGTCGATTGAAGATAAATTGCGTAAAGAAGGTTTGCGTGAGGGTAGTTGGCAAATCAGTCGCTTTAAAGGTTTGGGTGAGATGAATGCCGAGCAACTTTGGGATACAACGCTTAATCCGGATACGCGCCGCTTATTGCCAGTAACGGAAGGTGAGTTTGGTGAAGTTGAGACGGTGAAGACCATGGATATGTTGATGGGCAAGTCAGAATCTGGCGCTCGTAAAACTTGGTTGGAAGAACGTGGCAATGAAGTTGAAGCTGATATTTAAGTCTTAAGCTTAAGAAAAATGAAACATGACTAAAAAGAAAAATACTCCTAACCAAGAACCTGATTTATTTGCTGAGATGGATGAGAGTGATGCGTCTAGCGAAGGTTCTGTTCAGGTGGCTGAACCAAGAGCGGTAACTACTAGTTCCGATGTGGATTCGTTAACCCTAGCAACTTATGCTGAGCGTGCCTATCTTGATTACGCCATTAGCGTTGTCAAAGGGCGTGCTCTTCCAGAGGTGGCTGATGGTCAAAAACCTGTACAGCGCCGCATTCTTTTTGCTATGAACGAGATGAATCTTCGTTCAGATGCGAAACCTGTTAAGAGCGCGCGTGTAGTCGGTGATGTTTTAGGTAAATTCCATCCTCATGGCGACCAATCTGCTTATGACGCCTTAGTTCGTTTGGCGCAAGATTTCTCATTACGTTACCCATTAATTGATGGGCAAGGTAACTTCGGATCTCGCGACGGTGACGGTGCTGCTGCGATGCGTTATACCGAGGCAAGATTAACTAAGATTTCTAGTCTGTTATTGGATGAAATCGATGAAGGAACTGTTGATTTTGTGCCGAACTATGACGGTTCTATGCAGGAACCTAAGCTATTGCCAGCACGCTTACCATTTGTTTTATTGAATGGTGCATCAGGTATTGCTGTGGGTATGGCAACCGAGGTGCCATCTCATAATCTAAATGAGATTGCAGGCGCCACTGTGGCTTTGATGAAAAATCCAAAACTAAGTCATGAAGAATTAATGACTTATGTACCAGGCCCTGATTTTCCAGGTGGTGGCCAGATTATTTCTTCTGCTGCAGAAATTTCTCAAATTTATGAATCAGGCCGAGGCAGCCTAAAGGTTAGAGCTCGTTGGGTGATTGAGGAAATGGCGAGAGGTCAGTGGCAATTGGTGATTACTGAAATGCCACCAGCGACTTCAACTCAAAAAGTTTTGCAGGAGATTGAAGAGCTAACGAATCCAAAAGTGAAAGTTGGTAAAAAGACTTTGACGGCTGATCAAAATAATCTCAAGCAAACTATTTTGTCTGTTTTAGATTCTGTACGTGATGAATCTAGTAAGGATGCAGCTGTTCGATTGGTATTTGAGCCTAAGACGAAGAATATTGATGTTAATGAGTTTGTGACAACGTTGTTGGCTCATACCTCATTAGAGTCTAATGCGCCAATTAACCTTGTGATGATCGGTAATGATGGTCGTCCACGCCAAAAAGGTTTAAGTGAAATTCTGCGCGAGTGGATTGAGTTCCGCGTCACAACTGTAACGCGTAGAACGGAACATCGTTTAACTAAAGTTAATGATCGTATGCATATTTTGGAAGGCCGTCAGTTGGTGCTTCTGAATATTGATAAAGTGATTAAGATTATTCGTGGCAGCGATGAACCTAAAGCAGATTTAATTAAAGAGTTCAATCTGTCAGAGCGTCAGGCTGACGATATTCTTGATATTCGTTTGCGTCAGTTAGCCCGTTTAGAAGCCATCAAGATTGAGCAAGAATTAAAAGAGCTTAAGTCTGAGAAAGATGATTTGGAAGGCTTGTTAGGTAGTGATGCAGCAATGCGTAAACGCATTGTTAAAGAAATTGAAGCCGACATGAAGGCTTTTGGCGATGAGCGTCGTACAGTGATTCAAGAAGAGAAAAAAGCGATTGCTGAAGCGAAAGTCATTGATGAGCCTGTAACAGTAGTTATTTCTCAACGTGGTTGGGTTAGGGCGCGCCAAGGTCATGGTCATGACCCACAGCAATTTAGTTTTAAAGCAGGTGATGGTATGTATGGCACTTTTGAGTGTCGTACAACAGATGTTGTCCTAGCTTTTGGCAGCAATGGTCGTGTTTATACGGTTCCTGCTAGTGATTTGCCTGGCGCCAGAGGAGATGGTTCGCCATTAACTGGTTATGTCAATTTGGCATCAGGTACACAAATGGTAGCTTATTACGCTGGTCATGCTGACGATTTGTTGTTGTTGTCTATGCGCTCAGGTAATGGTTTCTTGGCTAATGTTGCTGATATGACAACACGTAACAAAGCTGGTAAGTCCTTCGTCGGTGTTGATGCTAAGTTTGCTCCTGGTGATGCGCCATTAGCTCCAGCTAAAGTGCATCAAGGCATGAAGTCTGTTGCATGCTTATCTGAAACAGGGCGTTTATTAGTATTTGCTTTGGATGATCTTAAGCGTTTACCAACGGGTGGCAAAGGCGTGATCTTGATGGATCTTGATCAAGGTGAAAAGCTTCAGTCGGCGATTGCTGTTGGTGATGCTGGTGCAGTTTTATCTGGTTTGGGCCGTGCAGGTAAACCAACTGAGGCAGCTTTAGATGGCAAGATACTGAAATCTTTCGCGGGACATCGTGCGCGTAAAGGACATACGCTTGAGCCTAAATTGAAAGATGCCAAGTTAACAGCTATTAGTTAAGTTAGATCATTTCTTAATCAGATGAATACCCCCAAAATCTGGGGGTATTTTTTTACCTATACTTGACTTGTTAATGATAATCATTATCATCTACAACATCGATCATTAACTAAAAAGGAAGGTATGCGAGGAGATAAAACAATCATTAGTTGCGCTTGTTTAATGGCGCTAACAACGCCAGTTATGGCTGGTGAAGGTAGTTTTGGATGGTTATATAGCTTGGATTTGCAACCTAAGGGAACCTTAGAGTTTGAGCAAAAAGTTGACTTAACCAAGGGGCAAGCAGCTGGTACTTATGATTTGTGGAAGACAAAAACAGGTCTTGAGTATGGCGTGACTAATGATTTTCAACTAACTGGATATTTAAATGGTTATTCAGTTAATGCAAATAAGAATTACACCAATTGTGGTGCAGATCCGTCACCATGCACGGGCGGCTTTGGTGTGCCTGAAGCTGCTAACGGGCACGCATTCAATAAAACTCAATTTGAAGGCATGTCAGTAGAAGGTGTTTGGCGAGTAACGAATCCAGTCTTAAGTCCCGTTGGTGTGGGTTTATACACAGAGCTGACTAAAGGTAAGTTTGCAGATGCTCTAGAAGCACGACTTCTGTTGCAATCTAATTTTTTAGATGATCGTTTGGTGTTTGCTGTGAATGTGGTCGCAGAAATGGAGAAATATAAGTTTGCAGGAACGACGCCTTCAAAAGAATCCATGGTTGATGTTTTATATGGGGCAACTTATCGCTTTGCACCTAAATGGTTTGCTGGTGTCGAAGGACGTTTTCATAATGATTTCACTGGATACAATTTTGATACACATACCCAAAGGGCAAACTTCATAGGGCCTAATCTTCACTATGCAGAAAAAGATTGGTGGGTGACTGCTGCTTGGCGTTATCAAATAGGTGGTCAATGTTTTGGTGATGGTGCCGGTGAATGTTCTGATGGCAAGGTGTGGGATAGCCACGGTAAAAATCAATTTATTGTTAAGGTTGGAGTCCCTTTTAAATGAGATGGATACCTAATCCTTTAGTTGCAAATCTAGTTTCAGGTTTTGCATTAACGATGGCCGCTATTCCGGTAGTGGCGCATGCCAAAGTGTATTTATCGGTTGATCAAGCAAAGAAGATGATGTTTGGGACTGCTGATATGCAGCACCGACCAGTTGTTTTGAACCAGGCTATTCAGGAGAGGATGCGACAAGCATCTTCGGTGAGTCATCCATTTGAATCTAATCGTATATGGAAGTCTCCGAACGGTGGTTGGTTCATTGTGGATGAGGTGGTTGGTAAGCATGAAATGATTACCTATGCTTTAGGCATTAATCCTGATGGAAGTATTAAGCAGGTGGAAATTCTTGAATACCGAGAGTCATATGGCTTTGAGGTTGCTAACCCAAGCTGGCGTCAGCAATTTGTTGGTAAAAAAGTCAATGCGCCATTAAAACTGAATCAAGATATTGAAAATATTTCTGGAGCAACTTTGTCATCTAAACATTTAACAGATGGGGTTAAGCGTTTAATGGTGATGCATGACTTGGTTTTAAGAAATCTCTGATGGCAAGGCGTTGCCAAGCTCTATTGGGCACTTATGTGGAAGTTGCTATTCCTGATGAGTATTCCGATCAATATATCTCTGAAGTTATCAATCAGGCATTTAAAGAAATTCAATTGGTTGAACAATTAATGTCTTTTCATCAGCCTAACAGCGATTTAAGTAGGATCAATCGCCAAGCTTATGAGATGGATGTTCGTATTCATCCTTATACCTATGAAGTATTGGTAATGGCTAGGCAGTTGTTTGATGATACTAGTGGCGCTTTTGATTGTTCAATTGCACCTGAATTGCAAAAGTGGGGGTTGTTACCTAAAACATATGAACTGGATATGGTTGATCGTGGCACGCTTGCCGATTTGGATTTTAAAGTGAATCACACGATTAGTTTTAGGAAGCCTCTGTGTTTGGATTTGGGCGGGATTGCAAAAGGTTATGCGGTTGATAGGGCTGTGGCTGCTCTTAAAGAATTTGGGGTGCTCAGAGCAATCGTTAATGCGGGTGGTGATATGAGGGTGTTAGGCCAATGTGATGAGGATATCTATATTAAACATCCATTAAGACCGGATCAATTGATGCATATGGGGAAATTATCTGATGGAGCAATTGCTACATCTGCTATTTATTATTCAAAAGAAAACAGTGCATATAAGAATCAATCAGCATTGGTGTCTCCTAAGACAAAGCAATCGATATTGACTAATCAAAGTTATTCGGTCATAGCAAAAAATTGTTTGATTGCTGATGGGCTGACTAAGGCATTAGCAATTGATCAGAATGTGAATGCCCCGTATTTCGAGAAGTATGAAGCTATAGGAGTGATTTTGTGAGTTCTGTAGGAAACCATGGTCGTATGCGTTTAGGGCGTATGGCTAAATGGCAGAAGTGGGTTAGTTATGGACTGTTTTCAATGTGCGTTGCTTCGGGTCTGGCGTGGTTCGTTTTAGGGGATTTGCTTGAGTGGATGCCGCCACATTTAAAGATGTGGTGGATCTTTCATGGTGTGACATCTATTTTAAGTTTGCTATTAATAGGCGCTGCTTTGCCACAACATATTTCAGTCGCTTGGAAAGCCAAAAGAAATCGTGGTGGTGGAGGTTTATCTACCTTCTTCTTAGGATTGCTATTGCTGAGTGTGATGGCCCTTTACTATGGAGCAGCTTCATTTCATGAGCCAGCAAGATGGGCTCATATTGTTTTAGGAATTTTTCTTCTGATCTTGTTTCCTTGGCATATCATTCAAGGAAGAAAAGCGAGCGCAGTGATAAAAGTAGCTAAGCGTACCTAGTGGTTAAAAACACGTGCTTAAAAACACGTTAAGGTGTTTTTAACGTCCGGTAAATTGAGGTGAGCGTTTTTCAGACCAAGCAGCTCGGCCTTCTTGGAGATCCTGAGAGTTTTGGGCTGTAGCAATATCTTTAGCTAATTCATCGATATTCAAGCATCCTCGAGCAATCATGTTCAGATGTTTTTTCATGCCTAACAAAGATAGGGGAGCCATCTTTAATAGATTCGCAATTAAATCGTCTGCTGTGGAGGCTAATTCTTCTGGTGTAACTAGTGTTGTTAAGAAACCAATTTGCTTCATTTCCTCAGCTTTAATTTTTTCAGCGCATAGTAGCAAGCGCTTGGCTGTATCAATGCCTAAGCGAGAGACATAACGTTCAAGGCCGCGTTGATAAAAATGAATACCTAATTTTGCAGCTGGCATTAACATTTCAGCTAGGGTGCTGCCAATTCTAAAGTCACAAGCTAGGGCTAAATCAGTAGCGCCACCGTAGACTCCACCTTGAAGTAGGGCAATCGTAATAGGCCTACAGTCCTCAAACGCATTCACGATTGTTTCAAAGAGTAAGGATTTTTCTTCGGCATCTTGATGCAGACTGCTGATGTCAAAGCCTGAGCAAAAATAATTCCCAGTGGCTTGAAGTTTTAGAACTAAGACATTGGGGTTGGCATTAATCTCACGGATATGGCCTTGAATCATTTCAAGGTCATCAACACTCAGTCTGTTAGCAAGTTCAGGGTTCTGAAGTGTGATGGTCGCAACTGAACCTTGAACATGTAGGCTAGGATGCATTTATTCGACTTCAGCAATTAACTCAATTTCAACGCAGGCACCCAAAGGGATCTGAGCGACACCAAATGCGCTTCTTGCATGCTTACCGGCATCACCAAACACTTCAAATAATAATTCTGAGCAACCGTTGGTGACTAAGTGATGTTCTGTGTACTCTTGGGTTGAGTTAACCAAGCTCATGACTTTCACAATGCGTTTAACTCGATCTAGATTACCTAAATGCGTTTGCATAGTAGCCATTAAGTCGATGGCAATACTGCGGGCAGCAGCTTTACCTTCCTCTGTATTCATGTTGAGCCCTAATTTTCCAGCTAAAGGCGCACCATCTTTTTTCGCAATGTGACCAGATAAGAATAGAGTGTTGCCTGTTTGGGCTGACATGACATAGGCTGCGGCAGGCGCGCCAGCAGCTGGTAGCGTGATGTTTAGTTCCGCTAAACGTTGTGCAATTCTTGACATATTTTTCTCCGGTAATTTTCTTGATTGTATTGCCTAGTGAGGGGGAAGGATTCTAGGGTGGGGGTTGGGACCTATTTATGGGGCTATTTCATGAAATTTTTTGAGGAAAACTTAGGGAAAATGCTCAAAAATTACTGAAAAATGAAATTTGTAAGTCAAATTGGGTCAAGTCTCCGCTATACTCGCAACGAACAATTTTTTTGATCTATCTCAATATTTGGTCACTATGAAAAAACTACTAACTGTTGCTGTTGCTGCCATGACTTTGGCTGGCACTGTAAATGCCCAAACAATTACGGGCGATGCCAAGGCTGCTGAAGCTAAGGTTGCTATGTGTATTGGCTGTCATGCCATCCCAGGTTACCGCGCAAGCTTCCCTGAAATTTATTCTGTTCCTTTATTAGGCGGCCAAAATGCGGGCTACATCGTATCTGCATTACAAGCTTATAAAAAAGGTGATCGTAAGCATCCAACCATGAGAAGTATTGCTGCTAGCTTGTCTGATCAGGATATGGCTGACATTAGCGAATACTATGCAGCACAAACGTCTGCAACAACTATTAACAAATTGAAGTAAGAGGAGAGTCGATATGAAACGTCTTTTGATTGCTGCGACTTTGGCTTCTTTTGCTTTAGTTAGCCATGCTGCTGATGTTAAAAAAGGTCAAGAACTTGTAGAAAAGGGTAACTGTGCTGCTTGTCACGGTGAAGGCTTGAATAAGCCAGTAGCTCCGGAGTATCCAAGATTGGCTGGACAACATGCTGATTATTTATTCCATGCTTTAAAAGCATACAAAACAGTGAATCACCCAAATGTGGGTCGTAGTAATGCCATTATGGCTGGGCAGGTAACTGCTTTTACTAATAAAGATTTACAAGATATTGCTGCTTATATTTCTAGCTTGCCAAGCACTTTGGTGATGAAGAAGTAATTTTTCTAGCTCTTTAAGCTAAAAGCCACCTAATAGGTGGCTTTTTTATTTTTAGCGATCCTTTTGGCTTTTATTTTGCTGCCTGTTGACCTTTTAAGAGATGTTCCTTCATGAGTTTTTCAGAAAGATCAGGGTCTCTAGCTAAAAGGGCACCTAGTAGTTTGCGGTGTTCCTGTAGTGAACTTTCTAAGCGACCACGTTTGCTCAACGAGTCTCGGCGTTGAAGCTTTAATACTTTTCTTAAATCATTGATGACGCCTGTCATCCACGAGTTATTACAAACTTCTTGAATTTTGTCGTGAAAGGACTGGTTCAGCGAGAAAAACAGGTCTAAGTCACGATCTGCTGCAGCTCTTTCCAATTTCATATGGATTGAATCAAGGTCTTGAAGCTGTTTTTCAGATGCTTTAGTGGCTGTTTCGCGGCAAGCCTGTCCTTCGAGAAGGGCTAGGACGGTAAATATCTCACTGGTGTCTGATTTGCTCACTTCAGTGACATAGGCACCACGCCTCATTTTCATGGTGATGAGTCCTTCAGCAGCAAGGACCTTGATCGCTTCACGCATGGGGGTGCGGCTAATGCCATATTGCGCTGCAATAGCTTGTTCATCGATCCAGCTACCTGGAGCTAATTCATGAGAAAAAATACTAGAACGTAACCTTTCGGCGACTTCCTCGTATAATGGGCGCGGGGCTAATGATATTTTTGAATTCATAATTATGAATTCATTAGAGCAAATTTGTCAGGTATCTGTCAACCCCATTGAGTCCAATATAGCTATTAAATAATGTGTCTGCGGAGAAATAATGAGCAAAGCAAACAATAACAAGTGGCCAGAATTTTCTACTCCTAGCATGGATGCTTGGAATAAGTCAGCTGGTAAATCTGCACCTAATGGGGATATCGATGCTTTAGGCTGGAAAACGCCTGATGATATTCAATTGAAAGCTTTGTATACCGCAGCGGATACAGAAGGATTGCCTTTTGCAAATACATTGCCAGGCTTTGAGCCATTCGTACGTGGCCCACAGGCAACGATGTATTCGGTTCGCCCTTGGACGATTCGTCAATATGCTGGTTTCTCAACAGCTGAAGAATCTAATGCTTTCTACCGTAAAGCGTTAGCAGCTGGTGGACAAGGTGTTTCAGTTGCTTTTGACTTGGCAACTCACCGTGGCTATGACTCAGATCATCCCCGTGTAACTGGCGATGTGGGTAAAGCTGGTGTGGCGATTGACTCTGTTGAAGATATGAAGATTTTGTTCAATGAAATCCCATTGGACAAGGTTTCTGTTTCTATGACGATGAACGGCGCTGTATTGCCTATTTTGGCTGGTTATGTAGTAGCTGCCGAAGAGCAAGGCGTTAAGCAAGATCAGTTATCTGGAACGATTCAGAACGATATTCTGAAAGAGTTCATGGTGCGTAATACCTATATCTACCCACCAGAGCCATCCATGAGAATTATTGGCGACATCATTGAGTACACATCTCAACATATGCCAAAGTTCAATTCAATTTCTATCTCTGGCTATCACATGCAAGAAGCTGGGGCTAATCAGGCCTTGGAATTAGCTTTCACGATTGCAGACGGTAAAGAGTATGTGAAGACCGCTTTAAGTAAAGGTTTGGACGTTGATGATTTTGCCGGTCGTCTATCTTTCTTCTTTGCGATTGGTATGAACTTCTATCTAGAAGTGGCGAAACTGCGTGCTGCCCGCCTTTTATGGTGGAAGGTGATGAAGGAGTTCAATCCTAAGAACCCTAAGTCTTTAATGTTACGTACACATTGCCAAACATCTGGTTGGTCTTTAACTGAGCAAGACCCATATAACAATGTGGTGCGTACAACGGTTGAAGCAATGGCTGCTGTATTTGGTGGTACGCAATCATTGCATACGAATTCATTTGATGAAGCGATTGCTTTGCCAACTGAGTTTTCAGCACGTATTGCTCGTAATACACAGTTAATTATTCAAGAAGAAACTCACATCACGAATGTGATCGATCCTTGGGCTGGCTCTTATATGATGGAGAAGTTGACTCAGGATATGGCTGATAAGGCTTTGGAGATCATCCAGGAAGTTGAAGCCATGGGTGGTATGACAAAGGCTGTTGAGAGTGGTTGGGCTAAATTGAAAATTGAAGCCGCTGCTGCTGAGAAACAAGCTTGTATTGACTCTGGTAAAGATGTCATTGTTGGTGTGAATAAATACAAATTAGCCAAAGAAGACAGCATTGATATTTTGGCGATTGATAACAACAAGGTGCGTGATTCACAAATAGCACGCTTGAAAGATGTTAAAGCGAAGCGTGATAGCGCTAAGGTACAAGCAGCATTAGAAGCTTTAACGAAAGCAGCTGAGTCTAATACAGGTAACTTATTAGGTTTGGCCATTGATGCAATTCGTTTAAGAGCAACCGTTGGTGAAGTTTCTGATGCATTAGAGAAAGTTTTTGGGCGCCATCGCGCTGATACTCAAAAGGTGACCGGAGTGTATGCAGCTGCTTATGACTCAGCAGAAGGCTGGGATAAATTAAAAACTGAAATCGCTGATTTTGCTAAGCAAGAAGGACGTCATCCACGTGTGATGATTGCTAAGTTAGGTCAGGACGGACATGATCGCGGTGCGAAAGTAGTTGCTACGGCATTCGCTGATTTAGGTTTCGATGTGGATATGGGACCTTTATTCCAAACGCCTGAAGAGTGTGCCCGACAAGCGATTGAAAATGACGTGCATGCAGTCGGTATTTCTACATTAGCTGCTGGTCATAAAACATTAGTGCCAGCGATTATTTCTGAATTGAAGAAACAGGGCGCTGATGACATCATCGTTTTCGTTGGTGGCGTTATTCCTCGCCAAGATTACGAAGAGTTGTATGAAGCTGGTGTTAAAGGAATCTATGGTCCAGGTACACCGATTCCAGCATCAGCTAAAGATGTTTTAGAGCAAATTCGTAAAGCTAAAAAGTAATTGATTTAGACAAGTGGAAGCTCAAGATCAATCCTTGGTAGACGCGATATGTGGCCCAGCATCAGTTGCTGGGCCTGCTCAACGTCGTGCTGTTGCTAAAGCAATTACCTTGCTTGAGTCCACTCGGTCTGATCACCGCTTAAGAGCAGATGAATTGCTCAATGCGATCCTCCCTAAGAGTGGTCGTTCGTTTCGTTTAGGTATTTCTGGGGTTCCAGGTGTTGGTAAGTCTACATTTATTGAGGCCTTGGGTTTGTATTTGATTGATCAAGGCCACCGCGTTGCGGTATTGGCTATTGATCCATCTTCGAGTGTTTCTGGCGGCTCTATTTTGGGCGATAAAACTCGCATGGAGTTTTTGTCTGTAAATGAGCAAGCATTTATTCGCCCAAGTCCTTCTTCTGGAACTTTGGGCGGTGTTGCTGAAAAGACTCGTGAAGCGATGTTGGTAGCTGAGGCTGCAGGACACGATGTGGTGATTGTTGAAACAGTGGGTGTTGGTCAGAGCGAAACCGCTGTTGCCAATATGACAGACATGTTTGTGCTGTTGCAATTACCTAATGCTGGTGATGATCTTCAGGCTATTAAAAAAGGCGTGATGGAGTTAGCTGATTTAGTGGTCATCAATAAGGTGGATATTGACCCAGATGCAGCGACAAGAGCTCAAGTGCAAATTATGAGCTCGCTACGTTTATTTAGTATGCATGGCAATCCTGATCATGCGCATCATGATGAGACGCTTTGGCATCCTAAGGTGATGCGTTTGAGCGCGTTGAAGTCGGAGGGTGTAACTGAGTTTTGGGATGCCGTGATGAGTTTTAAAGGTATTCAGGAGAAGAATGGGCAGTTTGAATTGCGAAGAAAGCAGCAAGCCCAATCTTGGATGTGGGAACGTATTGAAGCAGGATTAAAACAAAATTTCAGATCTAACCAAGCTGTTCAGGAGATGTTGCCTAAGTTAAGTCAGGCAGTCAATGACGGTCAGGTTGCAGCGTCAGTTGCAGCTAGACGTCTTTTAGATTTGATGAAGTAAAAAACGCCGTATTAATAGATTATTTTGACGATTTAGAAACAAAGGAGAGCATTTTATGCATGACATCATTAAGCAACTGGAAGCCAAGCGCGAGCAGGCCCGCTTAGGGGGTGGTCAAAAACGTATCAACGCCCAGCATGGCAAAGGCAAATTAACTGCGCGTGAGCGTATTGAGCTTTTGTTAGACGAAGGCTCTTTTGAAGAGTGGGATATGTTTGTTGAGCACCGTTGTAATGACTTTGGTATGGCGAATGAGTCTGTACCTGGTGATGGTGTTGTGACAGGTTACGGGATGATCAATGGACGTTTGGTGTTCGTGTTCTCTCAAGACTTTACAGTTTTTGGTGGTTCTTTATCAGAAGCTCACGCTGAGAAGATCTGTAAGGTAATGGATCAAGCGATGAAGGTTGGCGCTCCAGTTATT